>Ga0256838_1000107_pt1 | contig 58410 bp, 52 predicted proteins | sample 4571419metaG_FD_185978 | JGI IMG/M metagenome (GOLD analysis project Ga0256838, IMG submission 185978) | Hydrothermal vent microbial communities from Guaymas Basin, Mexico - 4571-419 | ecosystem: Environmental > Aquatic > Marine > Hydrothermal vents | place: Mexico: Guaymas Basin | collected... | reverse complement strand
TAATATCCCTTATTACACTACTATTAGAAGTGCTCAAATGGCAGTGCTTGCTATTGAAAGTTTAAAAACAAAACCTTTAGACGTTTACGCTCTTCAAGATATAAGTTAGTTTTTGAAAAATTAGAAAAGATAAAAGTAGAAAAGTTCCAAAAAGAGAGGATAAAATGCCATTAAAAGGAGAAATTCGAGTTCCATCAGATAAATCTATATCTCATAGAAGTATTATGCTTTCTTCTTTAGCAAAAGGAAAAACTAAAATCAAAAAGTTTTTATTTTCAGAAGATACTTTGCATACAATTTTAGCTTTTTTAAGACTAGGAAGTAATATAAAAATTTTCCATAGAAATAAGAAAATTTCTGTAAAAGATGTTTTTTCTCTTTTAAAAATAAATCCTATTTCTTTAGAGGAAGAAAGCTATATTGTAGTTGAAGGTTTAGACAAAAATTTAAAGGAACCTGATGATGTTTTATATCTAGGTAATTCTGGAACTACTACACGTCTTTTATCTGGAATTTTAGCTGGGAAAATAAATTATGCTGTTTTAACAGGGGATGATTCTTTAAGAAATCGCCCTATGGAAAGAGTAAAAATTCCTTTAGAAAAAATGGGGGCAAAAATATTTTTAAGACAAAATAGACTTTTACCTATGACTATTTTGGGTGGAAATTTAAAAGGAATTTCTTACAAATCTAAAATCGCTTCGGCTCAAGTTAAATCCTGTATTTTACTTGCGGGTCTTTTTACACAAGATAAAGTAGAAGTTATTGAGCCTACAAAATCGCGAGATCATACTGAAAGACTTTTAAGATTTTTTGAAGTAGATATAGAGGAAAATCCAAAAATCGAAGATGAGAAATTTATAGAGGCTTATAAAAATAGAGATATAAATTTATATTTTTCTTTAATAAATAAAATTTTTTCTAAGGAAAATAAAGTAGCTTTAAAAGAAGATAGGGAGTTAAAAGGAAATAAAGAAATTTTTATCCCGGCAGATATATCCTCTGCAGCCTTTTTTATAGTAGGAGCTCTTTTAATAGAAAATTCGGAAATTTTATTAAAAGATCTTCTTTTAAATCCTACAAGAAGTGGAATTATAGATGTTTTACTTAAAATGGAAGCAAATATTTCTTTTGAAAATGTAAGAATTTTAAACGGAGAAATTGTAGGAGATTTAAGAGTAAAGTATACACCCAATTTGAAACCAATTAAAATAGAGGGTTCTTTAATTCCAAGACTTATTGATGAAATTCCTATTTTATCTTTACTTATGCTTTTTGCAAATGGAAAAAGTATAGTTAAAGATGCAAAGGAGCTTAGAGTAAAAGAAAGTGATAGAATTTCTTTAATTTGTTCTAACCTTTCTCAATTTGGAGTAAATATAGAAGAATTTGAAGATGGTTTTGAAATTGAAGGTATTTCAAAAGAAAAAATACTAAAAAACATTGAAAATAAAAATATTTTTATTAAGACTTTCTTAGATCATAGAATAGCTATGACATTTAAAATTTTGGAAAAGGTATTAAATAAAAAATTTAATTTTGAAAATGAGGAGTGTATTAAAACTTCTTTTCCATCTTTTAATATTTATTTAGATAAACATCTGGAGGATTAGATCTTGGAGGAATTTAAAGCTCTTGGGAAAAAAGTAGAATATAAGTATTCTTACGATCCAAATTTACTTGAAAAATTTGAAAATAGATTTCCGGGAAAAATATATTGGGTCTCTTTTAACTGCCCTGAATTTACAACTTTATGTCCTATAACGGGTCAACCGGATTTTGCAACAATATATATTCAATATATTCCAGATAAATATCTTGTTGAAAGCAAAAGTTTAAAACTTTATCTTTTTTCTTTTAGAAATCATAAAGCTTTTCACGAAGATACTATAAACATAATTGCAGATGATCTTTATAATCTTTTAAATCCTTTTTATATAGAAGTTTATGGTGAGTTTAATCCAAGAGGAGGAATTTCTATAGATCCTTACGTTCAAAGATACAGAAAAGGTATTCCTTGGGTAGAAGAGCTTGCTAAAAAACGTTTTATTTTTCATCGACCTATTATGATGCCTTCTATAAAAAATAATAGAGGCTAAATAAAGGTTTTATGTTTAAAATTATTTTAGAAAAAATACTTCCTTTATATATATTGATTTTTGTAGGATTTTTATTTGGTAAAAGAAAAAAATATGACTTATCCTATGTATCAGATATAGTTTTATATTTTTTTTCCCCTATCCTAGTTTTTGTTTCTTTTTATAAGTTAGAAATAAATTTTCCTGTATTCAACTTAATTTTAGCAAATATATCTTATATTTTTCTTAGTTTATTTCTTTTATCTTACTTTTTCAAAAAAATATATAAAGAAAAATATAAAGCTATAGCTTTAAGCTTAACTTTTTCCAACGTAGCTTATTTAGGTCTTCCTTTAGTTTATTTTTTATATGGGGAAAAAGGATTTAATATAGCTATCATTAATTTTATAGTTATATCTATTTTACACTTTAGCTTAGGACTTTATTTTTTAACCGGAAAAGTTAAAGAGGTTTTTAAATTACCTTTTATATTTGCAGTTGTTCTAGCTGTGCTTTTTAGGAAATTAAAAATTATTATCCCTATACCTTTTATGAATTTACTTGAACTTACAGGAAAATCTTCTTTACCTTTAATGCTAACTACTTTGGGAACAAGGTTATCTCAGGTTAAGTTTGAAGATATTAAATATGCTTTTATTTTAAGCATCTTTAAAGTTTTTTTCTCTTTTATTTTATTACTTTTCATTTCTAAAATTTTTTCATTACCCGGAATAATAAAAAATATTTTTATATTACAAAATATTCTACCGAGTGCTATTTTAAATTACGTTTTTTGTGAAAAATATAATCAGAGTCCTTCTTTAGTTTCTTCTATAGTTTTCTTTAGTACTTTACTTTCCTTTTTTTATATACCTATAATTTTAATTTTGCTTAAAATTTAAACAACTACTATTAAAATTTTCTAAAATTATTTAAAATTTATTTAAAATTTCGCTTTTTCTTGACAAAAAAAACTTTTATATTTATATTTAAGTTAAGAATTAAAAAAAAATTTACAAGGAGGCTTGTTATGGCAAGAGGAAGAAAAGGTGGAAAAAGAGCTAACAAAATTGTTAGATTATCTTTGCCTAAAAAAATATACTATATTCTCTATGGAGTTGCAGGTAATAATGAACAAAAATTAAATAAACTCATTAGAAACATTATTGAAGAAAGATTAGAGTATTCCACTATTGGAGAACTTGAAGAACTTTTAGAGGGTAAATCTAAAAATATTGAGTTTGAGGAAATTGAACCGGAAACTGAAGCTGAAGAAACTGCAGAGTAACCTTTAGAGCCCTGCTCTAAAAGGCAGGGCTTTCTTTTATTTTAAATCCATGATGATTTTTATTCCCCTTATGGCATTTTAAACAATTTTTTGTACTTATTGAATTTTTTGCATATTTACAATTTTTAACATTCCTTTTTTTATGACAATAAATGCATAAATTTACACTTTTTTCCGCATGTAAATTATTGATTTTTTTATTATCTTCTAAATTGTTACATGATAAAATAAAGATAAAAGAAAGAGCAAAAAGAATTTTATTAGTCCTTTTAAATAGAAAAATTTTTTCACTTTTTATAGTTACCATGATTTCTTTTTAAAAAGTTTCTATAAACAAATTAAATGTTTTATATCTAAAGTAACTTTACCAATTCGTTTTAGTTTTATCTCTATTTTTTTGACTTTTCCATATTTATCGTAATAATATCTTATAGTTTTTTCTAAATCTCTTACTTCAACCCACGAAGGATAATTTGCAATAACGATTTTTCCATTTCTTAAACCAAAAAGTGTATTACCCAGTATTTTCACTTTTTTTAATTTTTTAAAATTTATGTATCCAATTAAGTCATCATGAAATATGTTAATACATATAGAATTATTTATACATAAGGAGAAAGAATTGTTTTTTATTTTTCTTTCATAAATTTTAAAGCCAAGTTTGTTATAAATAGAAAAGCTATAGCTCCCATTTTTATATTCAATATTAAACGAGCCTTCAAATTTCTTTCCATTTAAGTAATTAACTTTTAATTTTCCAGAAAGAAAATAAAACTCACATTTTCTAGAATTATCCCAATTGATAAAATCTTTTAAAGTTAGTTTTTTTTGTCTTTCTGAGGTTTTATTATAAACATTTTTCTCTATTTTCTTTTTATTTTGATTTACTTTAGGTTTTTTTAAGAAACAAGAAAAAAGTAGAAAGGGTATAAAGAGTATGAAAAGCAATTTATTTATTTTAAACTTTCTTAACATCTAAAAATTACCTCCAAAATAAAGCTAATATATTTCTATATTACACCTAACGGGATATACATAATTTAAGTTCCAACATATGTTATTTTCTACATCTATTAGGTATTCTCTCTTATTTTTTTTATCTTTGATAAGATATACTGCAAGTGGTTCTTTAGATTTTAAATAATAATATACTAAAAAGTCCCATTTATAGAAATATGAACGAAAGACTTTTAGTTTTCCAAATTTTCCCACAAAATTTCTTCTTTCAAACCATATAATAGAAGGAAAGTTATATTCTAATATTAAACTTTTTATACGTCTTTTTTGATTTTTCCAATAAAATATTGGTTGATATATAGTTACAGAAATCATATTTGGATGAAATTTTAAAGCTTTCAAAAGGGTATGAACATGATAAATCTTTGGCTTTGTATTTTTATATCTTAACGTATAAGTATTTATGCGATATTTCCCTATTTTAATATATTTTTTTGGATTAAAAAATATAAATCTTTTTCTTTTTCCTCTATATTTATAATAGATAATTAGTTTTCTACTATATTTATCCCTGTACATTAAAGCTCTAACTTTATTTTTTATATTCAAAAACCTAATTTCAAAACCCATTGAAAATGATATAAAAAAATTTATTAAGTTTACAATCAATTTAAACCCCTAACTTTTACTAAAAGTTTAGTTTTTGATTTTCATTTAATTTTCATAAATATTACAAATTATAAAATATATTTATAGGTAAATATAAATAGTTTTAATTTTAAAAATTGTAGATGTTATAATAAAAGTAAGGCTATTTTGAAATTTATACTTTACGGAGGTAAAATATGGCATTAGTTATTCCTATAAAAATAAAGGAAGGAGAAATTTGTCCAAGATGTAATGGAACTGGTTATATAGCAATATCTGCTGATCAAAATCCGGAAGTTTTAAAAGAAGGTGCAAAGGTTGTTCCCTGTCCAGTATGTAAAGGAACCGGAAGAGTAGGAATGGAGTTTGAATATATAAAAATACCTCTTAAAACGGCTAAAGAATTTAAAAATTTACCAGATAATGAACTTGAAAAAGTTGTTAGAGATTTAGTTAAAACTCAATTACCTAATTTAACTGAAGGTCTTTTTGAAGAAGCGGTTAAAAAAGTAATTGAAGAGATAAAAAAACTTTAAAAGTATAGTCATCGTAAGAACTATTGTCCCCCCTGGGGGGACATTTAAATATAAAGAGAATATGAGTCCTAAAAAACTTGAAAATACTCCAAATAAAATTCCAAAAACTATAGCTTGATTTAAACTTTTTCCAAATATAAGTCCAAAAAGGGAAGGTATAACTAAGAAGCTAGTAGATAAGATAATACCAACAATCTTTATTGTAAACACAACAAATAAACTACTTAAAAATATGAAACCAAGCTCAATATAGTCTAATTTTTTAAAATAAACTTTTCCAAGTTCTCGAGACAGCAAAGAAATAGTAATTGCTTTTCTAAAAACGAAAAAGTATAGTAAAGTTATTATTGAAAAAATAAAAATTATTGCTAAATCCTTTTTTGTTACTAAAAGTATACTTCCAAAAAGATAGGAAAATATGGTACTTCCAAGACTCTTTATAATTCCTAGGATAAATACTGCAAGGGCAAGTCCTAGAGAAAATAATATAGAAATTAAAATATCTCCAGGAAGTTTTGTTGTTATATATATATAATAACTTAGAACCCCTAGAAAACTAGTAAATATACTTGAAGTTAAAATGGGATCTTTTTTTAACAAAAATCCTAAGGCTATTCCTGCAAAAGATAGGTGGCTTAGTCCTGCCCCAAAAAAAGAAAGTCTTCTTAAAAGTAAAAATACTCCTAAAATTGGTGAAGTTATAGATAAAAGTAAGCATGAGATAAATGCGAATCTAACAAAATCAAAAGAAAAGTACTCTAAAATTGACATTTTTTAAGCTCCTTATAATTTTAAAGACAGGAATAATATACTACAATTTTATTTTATTTCAAATTTAAAAAAAAAGAGGGAAAGATGAAATTTGTAGATAAAGTAAAAATTGAAGTTAAAGCTGGGGATGGCGGAAATGGCTGTGTAGCTTTTAGAAGAGAAAAGTATGTTCCCAGAGGAGGCCCAGCTGGAGGAGATGGTGGAAAGGGTGGAGATGTAGTTTTTGTGGCAGATCCAAATATGAAAACGCTTTTAGATTTTAAGTATAAAAAACGTCTGGAAGCCGAAAGAGGACAACATGGTTCTGGAAATAAAAAAGCTGGAAAATCTGGAAAAGATTTAATTGTAAAGGTTCCAGTAGGAACCGTTATAAAAGATGCAAATACGGGTGAAGTATTAGCAGATTTAACTAAACCGGGACAAAAAGTAGTTGTTGCAAAGGGTGGAAGAGGTGGAAGAGGTAACGCTGCCTTTGCATCTCCAACTTGCCAAGCCCCAGATTGGGCGGAAGAAGGAGAAAAAGGAGAAGAAAAAACATTAGAACTTGAACTTAAACTAATTGCAGATGTAGGTTTGCTTGGTATGCCAAATGCGGGTAAAAGTACATTTTTATCTGTAGTAACTAAAGCTAAACCTAAAATTGCAAATTATCCTTTTACTACCTTAGTTCCAAATCTTGGAGTTGCAAGTATAGACGGATATTCTTTCGTAATAGCAGATATTCCGGGTCTTATTGAAGGAGCTAGTAAAGGGAAGGGTTTAGGTCATGAATTTTTAAGACATGTAGAAAGATGTAAGATCTTACTTCATCTTGTAGACATAAGCGATTATGAAGACCCTATTGAAAAAATAGAAAAAATAAATAAAGAGCTTCATGAATACTCTCCAAAATTAGCATCTAAAAAACAAATTTTAGTTGCTACAAAAAAAGATGCTCTTTGGGATGAGGAAAAATTAAAAAAACTGAAAAATTACGCAAAGGAGAAAAATTTACCTTTATTTATTATTTCAAGTGTAACAAGAGAAGGTATAGAAGATCTTTTAAGATATGTTAAGGAAATTCTTCAAAAGGAAGAAAATAAGAAAGAAAAAGAGGATAATTCGGGTAGTGAATAATTAAATGTAAGCGTTATATATCTTTTTAATGGGCCGGGGAATGAACCCGGCCCATATTTATTTTAAAGACTCTAAATAATCTTTTCTCAAATTAATATAGTTTAAAAATGGAGTGTTTTCTCCTTTTAAAGTTCTTTCCAAAATATCAACAACTTCTTTTACGTGAATAATATTAAAATCTCTTCCTCCAAGGCCATAAATAAAGTTTCTAATTGGTTTGAAAATTCCTTTAAGATAAAGTGCAGTTAAAACCTCAGAAAGTAAAGGTCCTCCTTTGCCTCCAAAAGTTTCTGCTCTATCTAAAACTCCAATTATCTTTGCATTTTCTAAATATTTTGCAAGTTCTTCATAAGGAAAAGGTCTAAATACCTTTATTTTTACAAGGCCTATTTTTTTTCCTTCCTCTCTTAACTTATCTATAACATATTTTATAGTTCCTGCTGCGGAACCTATGGCTACCAAAACTATTTCTGCATCTTCTACTTTATAAGGTTCCACAAACTTTAAAATTCTTTTTTCTATTTCCCAATCTTCTAAATTTCCCTTAGATTTTAAAAGTTCTTTATACTCCTTACTTACTTCATTTAAAGCTTTTTCTACTTCCTCCATTGCAAGTCTTTGTTGATGTTTAAATTCCATATAAGAATCTGTCATGGCAATTGGGCCATGGGTTACAGTTTTTGTAAGCATTGGATAAGGATGAGAGTACTCTCCCACAAATTCTCTTACTTCTTCATCTGCAAGCATAGATACTCTATCTATAGCATGAGAAACTATAAATCCATCCATACAAGACATTACTGGCAAATAAAGTTTTTCAGCAAGTTTTACCCCTTGAATTAGGTGATCATAAGCCTCTTGAGCATCTTCTGAAAAAATTTGAATCCATCCTTGATCTCTTGCTCCCATTGCATCTGAATGATCACAATGTATATTAATAGGTGCAGATAGAGCTCTATTTACAAGATTTAATACTATTGGAGCTCTCATACCAGATGCAATACTTAAAATTTCCCACATTAAAGCAAGACCTGGCCCTGCGGTTGCAGTCATAGCTCTTGCTCCAGATAAAGAAGCCCCTACACATGCGGAAAGCGCAGAATGCTCACTTTCCACAGTGATAAGCTCAGTATCTACATATCCATTGGAAACGAAAGAAGAAAATATTTGCATAATTTCAGTTTGAGGTGTGATTGGATAAGCTGCAACGACATCTGGATTTATTTGTCTCATAGCTTCCGAAACAGCCATATTTCCAGTTAAAGGTCTTACTACTCTATCTTTAAACAAAATAACTGCCATTACTTACCCCCTTTCCTTTACCATTTCAATAGCATCTTTGGGACACTCGTATGCGCAAAGACCACATCCTTTACAATGGTCATAATCAAACCCGATCATTTTTCCATCTTCTACAATAATAGAGCTGTCTGGGCACACCATAAAGCAAATCATACAGTTGATACATTTATCTTTATGTAAAACGGGTTTAAAAGTTCTCCAGTTTCCAGTTTTATATTCTTTAGAATTTCCTGGATAAGGAATAACTGCTCCTAATTCCCACATGAAAAAATCCTCCTTTATTCAGATATTAGCTCGTTATAACCTCTTTTTAAAGCTCTTAAATTTCCTTCCAAAACTTCTGGAGAAAGTTTTTTTCCAAAAGTTTCTTTTACTTCATTTTCTACAGTTTCAAGTTTAGGTAACCCTTCAAGTTCGTAAAGAACTTTAACTAAAGCTCCGAGCATAGGAATGTTTGTAGCTGGTCTTTTAATTTCTTCTAAAGCAATATCGGTTGCATTTAAAGTATATATTTTTCTTCCTTTTATATTGTATTTTTCTCTAATTTCTTTTGGGCTTAAAGATGTATTAATAATTAAAATTGCATTTTCGTCTGTTCCTTCTAAGATATCTACTTCATCAAGTAAAGTTGGATCTATAACAACAACAATATTTGGATTTGTAACCATACAATGTAAGGTTAAAGGTTTTTTAGAAACTCTATTATATGTTCTAAGAGGCGCTCCAGAACGCTCAGCTCCATAGTCAGGATTACTTTGAGAGTATGATCCTTCAGCTATAACTGCAGAAGATAAGATTTTTGAAGCTGTTACTGCCCCTTGCCCACCTCTACCGTGCCAACGAATTTCTATCATTTTAAAATTCCCCCTTAAGATTCAAACTTTTAAAAATAATGATAAAGAAATTTTACAAAAATTTTACGTTTTTTGCGAAATTTATGGAAATTTTATAAAATTCTGTTAGATTTATTTAAAAAATTATTTTAGATTATTGACAATATTTTTTTAATCATTAAATTTAAAGCCAGGAGGCTTCCAAAAATGATAGATGAAAAAAAACCAGTTTATATGATAGGTATTGTAGCAAAGCTTGTGGGGGTGCATCCTCAAACTTTAAGATTTTATGAAAAGGAAGGTTTGATTAAAGCTGCTCGAACTGAAGGACAAACAAGACTTTATTCGGAAAGAGAGTTTAGGAAAATAAGAAGGATTGTTTATTTAACACGGGAAAAAGGTATAAATATAGCTGGAGTTAAGGAAATTTTAAAATTGGAAGAAGATATTTTAACTATATTTACCATTTTAAAAAATATGTTAGATAAAGAGACTTTCGAAAGTCTCTTAGAGACTTTAAAAGAAACTTCTTTTAAATCTTTAGATTTTGACGAACTTTTAAAAAAATTAAAATAGGAGGTTTTTAATATGTGGGACGTTTTATCAGGAAGGGCAAAAGAAGCTTTAATATTAGCGCAAGAGATTGCAGCAAGACTAGGGGACAACTATGTGGATACTGAGCATTTACTTTTAGCTTTGGTAGAAATTCCAGGTTCCCCAATTTTAGATATTTTGGAAATATTAGGATATGATCCAGTTAGAGTTAAGAAGTTTATTAGAGAACATGTTGATCGTATGGGAGCTTTAGGAATTCCAACTCCTCAAGCAGGATACGAAGAAATTTATATCACTCCAACTTTGAAAAAAGTTTTAGATATTGCTTTAGATTATGCAAAACAATTTAAAAGCCATAGTGTAGATGTGGATCACCTCTTTTTAGCTTTATTTGATGTTCAAGAAGGAATGGCATATAGAATTCTTGCAAAGCTTGGCCTTAGTAAGGAAAAAGTATTAGAAGCTATTAGAAAATTCAGAGAAGGAAGAGAAAAAGTATCTAGAAATATTAAAGGTAGAGGAAAGAGAAGCACTAAACTTCCAGAAGTTTTAAGAAAATATTGTGTAGATTTAACTGGACTTGCAGAGGAAGGAAAATTAGATCCAGTTATCGGTAGAGACCAAGAAATTAAAAGAGTTATGCAAATTCTTTGTAGAAGAACTAAAAATAATCCAGTTTTAGTAGGACCTGCTGGAGTAGGTAAAACTGCTATTGTAGAAGGAGTAGCTCAAAAAATAGCAAAAGGTGAAGTTCCAGATGAACTTAAAGATAAAAGAATTTTAGCTTTAGACCTTGCTTCTTTAGTTGCAGGAACAAGATATAGAGGAGATTTTGAAGAAAGAATTAAACAAGTTATTGATGCTGTAAAAAATGAAGGAAATATTATCCTCTTTATCGATGAACTTCATACCGTTCTTGGAGCAGGTGGTGCAGAAGGAGCAATGGATGCAGCAAACATTTTAAAACCTGCTCTTGCAAGGGGTGAACTTAGAGTAATTGGAGCTACAACTATAGATGAATATAGAAAACACATTGAAAAAGATCCAGCTTTCGAAAGAAGATTTGCTCCAGTATATGTAGATGAACCAACTATAGAACAAGCTATTGAAATGCTTAAAGGTTTAAGACCAAAACTTGAAGCGCATCATAATGTAAAAATTAGCGATGAGGCTATTGAAGCAGCAGTTAAACTTTCTAAAAAATACATCCAAGGAAGATACTTACCAGATAAAGCTATTGATGTTTTAGATGAAGCTTGTGCAAGAAAAAGATTTGCATTATCTAAACAAAATCCAGAAGTTATTAAATTAAAAGAAGAGCTTGAAAAATTAAGAGAAGAACTTGATAAAGCTGTGAAAAACGAAGAATTTGAAAAAGCTGCTGAACTTAAAAAGAAAATTAAGAAAATTGAAGAAAGACTAAAAGAACTTGAAAAGAAAAAAGAAGAAACTGTGGAAGAAGGTAAGGAGAAAAAACCTGTAATTACTGCAGACGACATTGCAGAAGTTATCTCTGAAATGACAGGTATCCCAGTATCTAAGCTTAAAGAAGAAGAAGTTCAAAAATTACTTAAGATGGAAGATGAGCTTCACAAAAGAGTTATTGGACAAGAAAGAGCTATTAAGGCTATTTCTGAAGCTATTAGAAGAGCTAGAGCTGGACTTTCTCCACATAGAAGACCTCTTGGTTCATTCCTCTTTTTAGGACCAACTGGGGTAGGTAAAACTGAGCTTGCAAAAACACTTGCAGAGTACCTCTTTGGAGATGACTCTGCAATGATTAGAATAGATATGAGTGAATTTATGGAAAAACATGCAGTTTCTAAACTTATAGGTGCACCTCCGGGATATGTAGGATACGAGGAAGGAGGTATTTTAACTGAGGCTGTAAGAAGAAAACCATATTCTGTAATCTTACTTGATGAAATTGAAAAAGCTCATCCGGACGTATTTAATATTCTTTTACAAATACTTGACGACGGTAGACTTACAGACTCTAAAGGTAGAACAGTAGACTTTTCTAATACTGTAATTATTATGACTTCTAACGTAGGTAGCGAGTACTTAATGAATCTTTCTAAGGAAGAATTTGAAAAGAACTATGACAAAATAAAAGAACAAATTATGAATGAGCTCAAAAGAAGATTTAGACCAGAATTTTTAAATAGAATTGATGAAATTATTATCTTCCATCCACTTTCTGAAGAAGAAATTATCAAAATTGTAGATTTACTTATTAAGCAAATTAACAAACGTTTAGAAGAAAGAGGAATTAAAGTTAAGCTCACTGAAAAAGCTAAAAAAGCAATTGCTAAAAAAGGTTATGTTCCAGAATTTGGAGCTAGACCTTTAAGAAGAACTATTCAAAAACTTATTGAGACTCCACTTGCTGAAAAGATTTTAAAGGGTGAAGTAAAAGATTACGATACCGTTGTAGTAGACTACAATGAAGATAAAGATGAGTTTACTTTTAAAGTTGAAAAGGGTGAAATTCCAGAAGCCAAAAAAGTAGATTTAAAAGAAAAAAAGGAAGATAAAAAAGACGGAAAGAAGGAAAATAAAGAAGATAAATAAAATCTAGGGGGCTCGCTTAGGAGCCCCTTTTTTTATTTTTTTATGTTTGATCTTTTTATATCAGATCAAGTAAGATGACTTTGAGGTTTTGAAATCTCTGTAATATTTTCGTAACAAGATAATAATAGATTTTCAAAGGAATTAAATCTTTTTTTTTCTTCGCAGCTATTCTTAAGTGAAAATATAAATTTTTATAACATTTTTAAAAATTCTATAAATATTTTTCTATTTTCTTTTAAATTGTAATTATTCAAATAAATATTCCTGATACTACAACTATTTTAAATGTATCAGCAACGGAAATTGTTCGGAAAAACAAATAAAATTTTAAAGATATTAAGGTATTGGCCCCAGTTAAAACTAGGGCCAATTATTTAAATTTATTTTAATAGGTAAAAAGTATAGGCACTTTGATAAAGAATTTGAGTAATATCTTTAACTAAAGTTAAAATAGGTGTTCTAATCTCAAGTTTATAAGGAACTACAATTGCATCTTCAGGATAAACATATATATTTTCTATACTTTTAAACCATCCTAAATTATCTGCGGCTACTACAGTTCCATTTGGTTTTATAATATAAATTTCGTCTTTATTCGCAGAATTTAAATATCCTCCAGCAAGGTTAATAATTTTTTTCAACTTAACTTTATTTTTAACGTAAAAAGCACCACTTTTTTTTACTGCACCAAAGATAAAAACTGCACTAGGTTTGACAGGAACATATATCTTATCTCCATCTTCTAATCTTATGTTATAAGGAGAATTTTTTAGTTTTTCTAGATTATTTGGAATTTTTAAACCTAAAATTCTTCCTAAAACTTCTTTATTTTTTATTTGATCTATTAAAGCCATTTGAGTATTGATAATAGCCAAAATATTAGTTTTAGTATTTTCTTGAGTAGAAGCTAAATTTTCTATAGCAAAATTTTGTAAATAAAGTTTTAATTTTAGAAGAGTAATATCTAAATATTTCCTTTGAGTTTCAGCAATAGATTTTCTTAAAATAATGATACCTTGTGGAAAAGCGTTATCATCAAAACCACCAGCTTCCTTTAAAACGTCATATAAGGTAGTATTTTTTGTTATTTTGTATACTCCGGGTTTTTTTACAGCCCCGCATAGAGATACTTTAGCGTAATTAATACCAGGATTATAAACAATATATATTTTTTCACCTGGAATTAATTTTATATTTCCGAAATTTGAATTTGATTTATAAATATCTTTATAAAGAAAAACCTTTTTAGTTTTTCCTGTATCTAAAATTACTCTAATGTTGTCTATATCATTATGTTTTAAGTTTTTAGTATTTAAAACATCCTTTAATGTAACATTTTCATAATATCTTACTATTTTTGATGTTTTTAGGGCATTTCCACTTATTAAAATAGGTGGTTTGAAATATTTATTTAAAAATATAATTTCATCATAAGGTCTTAACGAGAAGTTTTCTTTTTTTTCTAAAACTTTTTTTTGGGGAAAAAGTAAAAAGTACTTCCCCAAAGCTAGTAACTCTTTTAATAATTGCGAATTCTAGGTTTGTATTGGGCGTAAACTTAACTGAATTTAAAAGAGCATAAATATCTTTAACATCATTAAGATTATAAATTCCTGGATTTAAAATTTCCCCTTTTACAAATACTGAATTTTGTGCAGGAATTTTGTTTTCTGAAATATAAATAATATCTCCATCTTTTATTTTTATATTGGATAGAATTTTTGAAATATTTTTAAATATTCTAAAAACATAATAACTTCCATCATTTTTTTGTCTCAAAATAGCTACATTATATTTATTTACAAATGGAGATAGGCCTGCTCCATAATTTTTTAAAGCTTTTTTTAAACTTAAATTTCCTATATATTCGAAAATAAATGATCTTTTAATCTGGCCCACAGTAGCGAAAGTATTATATATAGGTGGAATATATATAATATCTCCGCTTTTTAAATAAAAATCTTGAGGGTTTAATTTTTATTAAACAATCTTTATCTTGAACTCCCAAAAGACAGTAAAAGTCAAAAGAATATTTTTTTATTTTCCCGCGCTTTTTTCTTATTAAATATACTTTTCTCAAACTTCCACTTTTTTTTATACCTCCGGCTAAATTTAAAGCATCCCAAAGAGTGTTTAAAGAAGATAAATTATAAGTTCCGGGTTTATTAACTTCTCCTGAAATAATAATAGAAATTTTTCTAGGTTTTTTATAAATAAATCTATTTTTGGATTTTTTATATATTTTTTGAGTTTTCTTTTTATTATATTTTTTCTCTTTTTAATATTTTTTCCAGCTATATAAATAACACCTATTTTTGGAAGATATATTTTTCCACTATTGTCTACTTTTAATTCTAGATAATTTGGATAGGCCCCTTCAGGGATATTCCAAACATATAAGCTTAAAATATCTTTTGGTCCAACTATATAATTTGAGTAATCAATAATAGAAATAAACTCTTTTGGAGAACTTTTGAATATATCATATCCAAACTGTTTTAAATTTGGAGTAATATTAAAAACATTTTTTATAGCTAGATTGTAACTATATTCCAATTTACTTACAGAAGAGTTTGTTATTGCTCCCTTTATAATTTCAATATTACCTTTATTTTTTTGGATATTATTTTGTTTTGAAGTTTTTGAACTTTCAATATTATTTATTTTATTTTCTAAAGTTTGAAGATTTAAATTTTGAGGGTTTAAAGATTTTCCTTCTAAGTTGAAACCTTGAGAAAATGGCGCCTCTGAGGATTGACTTCTAGAAGCTGAACTTGAAGGCACTAAGGTGCTTGCTCTTAAATTGGTTCCTGGGAGAGTAACACTTTGACTAAAAGCTAAACCAAAAAAATAAGGAAAAAGAAATTAACTTTTTCATGTTTTTACCTCTTTATTTTCATGCTCTTTTTTTATATTTTCCCACCACTCTTTAAAGAAAGCTAAAAATACTCCAAAAAATAAACCGGAAATTAAAGCTACGATTATAATCAGTTTTTTCTTAGGCTTAGCTGGATAAGAAGGTACATAAGGTTTATCTATAACTTGAAAAGCTATTTTTTCTTTTTGTTCTTGAATTTTCGCAATCTCATATTGTTTCCTTAAAATTATGTATATAGTTTGAGCTATTTCTAAATTTCTTTTTAAATTTATATATTTCTTTGCTAAATCGGGAGTTAACATAAAGGGAATTTCTGGGCTAATATTTTCTTTTTTTCTTTTTAAAATCTTATTTATTTTTTCTTTTATAAATGCTATTTGACTCTCTACAGCTTTTACCTTAGGATCATTTGAGGTATAAAATTCTTTCATAGCTTTAAGTTTTGCTTGTAAAGATAAAAGCTGAGCTTTTAAATTTGCATATTCATTTGTGGTAAAAGAAGTTTGATCTTTTACATCTATTATTCCATACATTATTTCATATTTCTTTACAAAATCAAAAAATGCTTTCTCTGCTTTTTTTAAACTTTCCTCAGCTTGTTTTAATTGTTTTTCAAGATATATCCTTTCTAGTTTAGCTAAAGTAAAAGTTTTTTTATTAATAATATCTTGAGTTATATTTAAAACTGCAATATTTATTTTATAAGCTAATATAGGATCTTTAAAATAAGTATTAATACTTATGGTTCCAACCTTTCTATCGCTACTTATATCAATATACTTTTTGAAGGTACTATCTGCTATCTCATGGATAGTAGGTGGTTTTGTTTTTATATGAAAAAGATTTTTTATACTTTTTTTTATTTTGTACACGAAAGATTTTTTCAAAGCTGTTTCGTTGTAAAAATATGGCATTAAATTGACTTTTTCTATAACTTTTTCTCGAAGTTCTCTAGAATTTAGCACAGCTTCTAGAATATTTTGAGAAGTTCTACTAGAAATGCTTACTCCAAAATTAGAAGCTATAGTTGCTAAAGAAGCTAAAGAAAATGTAGGTGATAAAGATAAAGGTACTATCGTTGAAGAGGCTTTATATAAGGGAGTGGTTTTAACAAGATATAAAATAGCAAAAATTAGAAAAGCAAGAACGGTTTTGAAAATAATTTTTTTCCGTTTTTTTAGAACTAAATAAAGCTCATATAAATCGATTTCATCATCTTCTATGTAAGGTTCCATATAAGGATAAGGAGGATAAAATTGATAATTTTTTTCTGTATTTCTATTATCTATCTGATCCTTTTTATTTTTATTATCCTGCAATTAAGCAACCTCATATTGAAATTTCGAAAGTATATTTTAGCATTATCTATTCTTTTCTTGGTTTTATAGTAAAATACCTTGCTCTCATAAGCAAATTTTCTATACTCTTAAAAGATATAAATAGAAGATCTTAAAAATCATTTTAATAAATGAGGTTTTACTTTAAAATATTTTGAGCTCTTTATCTACCCTTGACAAAGATTCTAATATTTTAATTTTAGTTAAAATATAAAAATAATACTATATCTCCTTAAACCATATTTTTTCCACTTATACAATCTTTTTAAAACGTAGTTTATTTTATAAGGCCCTATTAAGACTAAAATTTTATCATTGTATTCTCTAAGAAATACTTTAAAACCTTTTCTTTTAAGATATTTATATTTTTTTAAAGCATAGTAGTAACTTTTGTAGGAGGCTACTGCCAAAATAACTTTTTTATTTTTATATTTTTTTAGAATTTTTTCTAGTGTTTTATAAGAATAGAACTTTAATTTTTTTAAGTTTCTAAAGTTTTTATTATTTGAATTATAATTAAATTTTTTTTCTTTTCCTAAAACAATGATTTTTACTAAGGCAGTTCCTTTTTTTGTTATACCAAGTTTTTTTGCGGCGGCATAAGATAAATCAAGAATTCTATTTTTTACAAAGGGACCTCTATCATTTACTCTAACTACAACACTTTTTCCGTTTTCGAGATTTATTACCTTTATATATGTATTTAAAGGAAGAGTTTTATGAGCTGCAGTTAAATCATACATATTATAAATTTCACCTGTGGCAGTTTTTTTTCCATGAAAATTTGGACCATACCAAGAAGCTATACCAACTTGGGTATAACCTACTGGAACATCTTTTACGCAGTATCTTTTCCCTTTCACTTTATAGCAATATAAAATTTTATATGACCTTTTTGGATAAGTTTTTACACTTAAATTACATCCATAAAAGAGGAAAAAAATAGAAAGTAATATAATATAACTTACTATATTTTCATAATTTATTTTCATTTTTGGAGTTTCCTTATGTTAAAAACTTTAAGTGAAAAGTTTTTAAAAGTAAATCAAATTCTACCTTATAAGGAAGATGAAAATTATGTGTATATATACTCTCCAAAACCTCCGGAAGAGGAGGTTTTAGCTTATTTAGAACTTAAATTTCAAAAACCTATTAAGGTTACTTTAATAGACAAAAGCAAATTTGAAAAATTATTTTTAGAGGAAATTTTAAATCAAGAAGTAGAATTTGAGGAAGATGAAAAGGAAGACAAAGATGTCTCAGGCCCCATAGTGGAGCTTATTAATGACATTTTAAATTTAGCTATTAGCCACAAAGCGAGTGATATTCATTTTGAACCTTTTGAAAAATTTATGAGAGTTAGAATAAGAGTAGATGGAGTTTTACATACCATAAAAAAAATTCCAAAAGAAGATATGTCTTCAGTTATTACTCGACTTAAAATAATGGCGAAACTTGATATAGCTCAAAAAAGACTTCCTCAAGATGGAAAAATTTTATATCAAAAAGATGGAAAAAAAATAGATATTAGAGTTTCTATTCTTCCTACAGTTTTTGGAGAAAGAGCTGTTTTAAGGCTTTTATATAAAAATGAGGGAATTTTATCTTTTAAAGATCTTTTAATTCCTTCTCATCTTGAAGAAAGGGTAAAAAAAATTATTAAAAGTCCTTACGGTATGATTTTAAATACTGGACCAACAGGTTCAGGGAAAACCACAACTTTATATGCTTTTTTAAATGAAATAAAGGGAGAAGATAAAAATATAATTACCGTAGAAGATCCCGTGGAGTATCAAATAGAAGGTATAAATCAGGTAGAAGTAAAAAGCGAAATTGGATTTACTTTTGAAAAAGCTTTAAGAAGTATTTTGAGACAAGATCCGGATGTTATTATGATTGGAGAAATTCGAGATAAAGAAAGTGCAAAAATTGCTGTAAGAGCAGCAATAACAGGACATTTAGTTTTATCTACTTTGCATACAAATACAGCCTTAGAAGTTATTCCTAGACTTAAAGATTTGGAAATAGAATCTTATATGATATCTTCTGCTATGCTTTTATCTATTGCTCAAAGATTAGTAAGAAAGTTATGCCCTTATTGTAAAGAAGAATATGAACCAAGTTTTGAAGAGCTAAGTTTAATTTTCGGAAAAGAAAAAGCAAAAGTTTTGAAAGATAAAAAAATAAAACTTTTCAAAGCTAAGGGATGCGAAAAATGTTTAAATACAGGTTACATGGGTAGAATTGCCGTTTATGAATTTTTATTTTTTGATGATAAAATAAAACATATGATAGCTGAAGACAGTCCTATTGAAAATATAAAAAGATATGCTTTTGAAAACAAGTTATATTATCCGTTAATTTTAGATGCGCAGGAAAAAATATTAAAAGGTTTAACGGATATAAAAGAAGTTAATAGGGTATTAATTTAAAATGCTACAAAAATTAATCTTTTTAAAGCCATCCTATTTTCTTATAAAATATTTTTTAGTTTTTTTAATATCATTTTGTGTTTCCCTAACTATAATTATTATTTCCTATAAGTTTCCTGATTTTCTAGATAAAAATCTTAAAGGGGCTCAAAAGTATCATACTCATCCGGTTCCCCGTCTTGGAGGAATAGGAATATACTTAGGCGTAATTTTTGGAACTTTTTATTTAAAAATCTTTAACCTTTTAAATTTTTCTGCTTTGCCTGCTTTCATTTCAGGAGTTTTTAGTGATATAAATAAAGAGCTTTCTCCCAAAATTCGACTATTTTTAATTTCTTTATCCGCAATTTTAGGAATTTTCCTTACAAATCTTTATGTTTCAAATCTTGATTTTATAGCTTTACCAAAGATAGTAGGCATAATTATTACTTTTATTGGAATTTTAGGATTTACAAACGCTATAAACATAATAGATGGATTTAACGGATTAGCTTCCGGTTTTAGCTTAGTAGCTTTAACAAACTTTTTATTAACAGTATACACTTATAAAAATTTTTTCCTTTTAGATGTTATAACAAGCTTGATTTTTGTAATTTTAGGTTTTTTCATTTTAAATTTCCCTTTTGGATTTATATTTTTAGGCGATGGAGGAGCATACTATTTGGGTTATATTTTCTCTTTTCTCTGTATTTTAATAAAAAATTTAATTCCCTCCGTAAGTGCCTTTTATCCTTTTTTAGTTCTTTTGTACCCTATATATGAAGTAATTTTTTCTATAAAAAGAAAACTTAAAAGAGGAACTTCACCTTTTAAACCGGATTCCTATCATTTTCATATGCTAGTATATAAGGCTATAAAAAAATTTTTAAGAAGAAAATACACTTCTAATTTGAATAAGAAAAACATTTTAGAATTTTTGAAACACTATACGGAGATTCAAGAAAAAATAAAGTTTTTAGCTAATCCTTTAACTACTATATTTATTTTATTTTGGATATCCCCCTTTCAAGTGCTAGCATATATATTTAAAGAAAATAGTATAATTCTTTTGCTTTTAAGCATTTTATTTATTATTTACTATAATCTTACTTACAAACTTTTAGTTATGTACCTAAAAAATAAAGTTTAGAAAAAGATTTATATCTTTAGGAGGAACTTTATGGAAATAGCTGTAACATATTCTTTTTTACATAAATTTGTATTTTACTCTTTAGCTCTTTTATTTTTTATAACTATTTTTGTAGCCATATCGAAATTTTTATCTTTAGTTCAAGCTCAAGGATATATATATAAGCTTTTATCCGATGTCAAAAACAATTTTATTTCTCCAGAGGCAGCTTATTATGAACTTGAAGATTATTTATATTCCCGACTTTGGATTTTAGCTTTATGTACTACTTTGGGACCTCTATTTGGACTTTTAGGAACAATTTTTGGAATTATGATTTCTTTTCATACTATGGCTCAGCAAGGTACTTCTAATATTTCTGAAGTAAGTAAAGGAATAGGGGATGCTCTTATAGCTACTGCAGCTGGTATAGGAGTATCTATAATATCTTTACTTTTTTATTATCTTTTAAAAGCAAAAGCGGATAAAATAAAAAACCGTTTCAAAAAGGAACTGGCTGATATTGAAAGAAGAAGAAAGGTATAATCAAAGATGATATATATTTTTCTTATAATTCTACTTTGCTTAGATTTGCTAACAAAATATTATTTTCATGCGCATTATCAAACAATTAAAGTACTTCCATTTTTAAACTTTAAACTTGCCTTAAATGCAGGCGTAGCTTTTTCTCTTTTTCAAAAAAATACTATTTTCACAATTTTGCTTCCTTTTTTCTTTTTGATTTTTTGTATATATATCTTTATAAAGGAAAAAGAAGGTATAAAAAATTTTTCCTTGGGTTTAATTATAATTGGAGGATTTTCTAATTTAATAGAAAGAATTATATATGGAAACGTAACTGATTTTATTGATTTTCATATTGGAAACTGGCATTATCCTACTTTTAATTTAGCAGATGTATATATTACCTTAGGAATAATTTTATATATATTTTCTTTTTTAAAAAAAGAGGAAAAAGCAAAGAAAAATGAAAAAAGTTATAGTAGATGAAAATTTAAAGGATTTAAGATTAGATATAGCTCTTTCAAAACTTGAAAACTTATCTCGAAAGCAAGTTCAAGATTTAATAAAAGAAGGTAAGGTTTATGTAAATAACAAAAAAACAAAGCCTTCTTACAAATTAAAGTTAAATGATGAGATTTTATATACCTTACCTTTACCCGAAACTTTAAGTTTAAAACCAAAAAAGGGAAATTTAGATATTCTTTATGAAGATGAAGATATTTTAGTATTAAATAAACCTTTTGGTTTAGTTGTTCATCCTGCTCCCGGACATGTAGAGGATACTTTACTAAATTATCTTTTATATCACTTTGAAAAACAGGGATTAACTTTAGAAAATTTTCTAAAAGAGTTTTCTTCAAAAGAAGAGTTTGATAAAGAGGAATTAAAAAAAGCAAATATTTCTTCTATTTTAAGACCTGGTATAGTTCATAGACTTGACAAAAATACAGCCGGAATTCTTGTTATAGCTAAAAATAAAGAATCTCATCAAAAACTTTCTCAAATTTTTCAAGAAAAAAAAGCTAAAAAAAAATATATTGCTATTTGTCAAGGACTAATTCCCAAGGATTTAAAAAAGGTTTTAAGATACAAGAACAACGAGTATAAAATAACTTTTAAAGATGGTTTAGGAGAAATTGCTTTACCTATAGGAAGAGAAGATAATAATCGTCTTAAATTTTCTTATAAATCTTCCAATCCAAAAGAAGCTAAAACTATTGTAAAAGTTTTAAGAACATATCCAAAAAGTGATGTTTCTATTGTTGAATGTGATTTAATAACGGGTAGAACTCATCAAATAAGAACACATTTAGCTTCTTTAGGTTTTCCTATTTTAAATGATGAGCTTTATGGATTCAAGCTCTCAAAAATTGAAAATAAAAAGCTTAAAGAAATTTTAAAAAAGTATAAAGATAAAATGCATGCTTTATGTGCTTATAAACTAGAAATTCCTCATCCAAGAACTGGAGAAATTTTAAAGTTTGAAATAGACTTACCCAAGGAGATGAAAGAAATTTTAGAGGTTTTAAATTAAATGGTGGAGGTGGCGGGAATCGAACCCGCTTCCGAGAACGCGAGCCGCTAAGCATCTACAGGCTTAGCCCACGGTTTTTATATCCCCCTTGACCTGCCCCGTGGGCCGGCAGAGTTCAAGGGGTGTGCCCTTTAAGTTTCACCTTGAAGGTCGGGCACAAACCTTCAAGGCTAGGGGGCATCCTCTCACGCCCTCTTAAGACCGCCCCCAGGCCTTAAGAGGACGTCGCGGCGTATCTTTTCTTATGCCGCGAGAGCGAGTTCTTCTTCGGCAGTTGTTTTTCTGCCACCATTTTTACGGTTTGGTGGCGAACCCGGCCTGCCGCTTAGCGGCCCATCGTTCCCGTCGAACCCACATCACCCCCATTTTCCGTAATATATATATAAGCACAAAGTTTTGTATGTCAAGTCTATAAGTATTTAACTTTTGTTACCTTTTTTTGCCCTTAATATTTTAAGTACCAGGAGGGCAGCTTCTTTTCTTATATTAAACTGGGGAATATCTGCATACCTATTCGGGGTAAGTAAATGAAAAATTCTTGACACAGAAAAATTTTTATATATAATTACTAGTGCAGGGTGGGGCTTACAGAATGGCGAGGTAGCTCAGGTGGTAGAGCAGCGGACTGAAAATCCGTGTGTCGGCGGTTCGACTCCGCCCCTCGCCACCATTTAAACGGTTGGGGCGTAGCCAAGCGGTAAGGCAGCGGACTTTGGATCCGCCATTCGGAGGTTCGAATCCTCCCGCCCCAGCCATTAAATTGCCTGAGCTACGAGCTACAAGCCCCACCTTTTTTATTTATAATTTTTCAAATTTTCAATAATCCATCCTATCAATTCTAAAAATAAAGTCCTACATCCCTAAATCCCATATAATATACATTTTTAATTTACTAATTTTCCCTTATGATAAAATTCTCCTAAAACTTTGCATAAGAGGAAAACATGAAAATAGGAGCTTTAGTTCTTGCGGCAGGTAAAGGAACGCGTTTTAAAAGTGAGTATCCAAAACCTTGTCACGAAGTTTTGTTTAAACCTTTAATTTTTTATCCTTTGTATGCTTTATCAAAGAATTTATCTTTTGAAGATATATACGTAGTTATTGGATATAAAGCGGAAAAAGTAAAAAAATGTGTTTTAAAGTATTTTAAAAACTTTAAAGAAAATAATTTCATTTTTCAAAAAGAACAACTTGGAACTGGACATGCTTTAAAAATATCTTTGGAAAAATTAAGGAATTATGATTACATTTTAGTATTAAATGCCGATATGCCTCTTATAGACGATGAAACTATAGAAAGAATTTTGGAAAATTTAAAAGAAGATATAGATCTTGGTTTTGTTAGTGTAAAACTTAAAAATCCAAACGGTTATGGAAGAGTAGTTAAGAAAAATGGTTTTATAAAGATAATAGAAGAAAAAGATATAAAAGATGAAAATATTTATAAAATTAATTTAGTTAATGCTGGGATTTATTTAATAAAAGTAGAACCTCTTTTAAGGCTTATAGATAAATTATCTTCAGAAAATGCTCAAAAAGAGTATTATATTACTGATCTTATCTTTATTTTCCAAAAAGAGGGTTTAAAAGTAAAAGATATTTTTATAGAAAACTCAGATATTTTAAAAGGAGTAAATAATAGAAAGGAGCTTGTTGAAGCTGAGGAGATTTTAAGAGAAAAAATAAACACTTATTTTATGCTTGAAGTTGGGGTAAGTATTTATAATGAAAAAAACGTTTATATTACGATAGATAGCAAAATAGGTAAAGACAGTGTTATTTATGGACCTGCATTTATTATAGAAAGCTCACTTGGAGAAAATGTAAAGGTTTTACCTTTTTCTCATATAGAAAAAGCAAAAATAGAAAATAACGTTACTATTGGACCTTTTGCACGTATTCGTCCAAACTCCTATTTAGAAAATGACACAAAAGTAGGTAATTTTGTAGAGCTAAAAAATGCTTATCTTTCAAAAGGAACAAAAGCAAATCATTTATCCTATCTTGGAGACATATATATTGGAGAAAATGTAAATATAGGAGCTGGGACTATAGTTTGTAATTATGACGGAGTTAAAAAATATAGAAGTTTTATTGGAAAAAATTCTTTTATTGGTTCAAACACCACTTTAGTATCCCCGGTAGTTTTAGAAGAAAATACTTTAGTTGCTGCAGGTTCAGTTATTACAAAAAATTCTAAAGAAGGCGAGCTTTTGATTTCTCGTTCTCCTCAAGTAAATATTAAAGGTGGATATAAAAAACATTTTGAAATTTCTCAAGATATTTTGTCTAAAATTGTAAATAAAAAGAAAAAAGAAATTAAAGAGTTAAAAAATTTACTTCCATTAGATTTCTTAATAGAAAAAACAAAAACTATTTTTCCAAAAAATCCCTTTGAATATTTAAAAAGCGGTAGAGAAAATATTATTGCAGAAATTAAATTTGGTTCGCCTTCCAAAGGCCTTTTTATAAAAGATATTTTAAAGGGAAAAGATAAAAGTGAAATTGCCTTAGAAATTTTAAAGTTTTATGAAGAAAACATAGATCCCTTTGCAATTTCAGTTATAACAGATAAAACATTTTTCTTTGGAGATTATAGTGTTTTAAAAACTGTAAGTGAAGCTACTAGTAAACCAGCTCTTTTTAAAGATTTTGTAATTGATATTTATCAAATTTACCTTGCAAAATATCTTGGAGCAAGTATGATTTTACTTATATATAAAATTTTAAAAGAAAAAACCTTAGATTTTTCTCTTTTAGCTATAAAAGAAGGTTTAACTCCCTTAGTAGAAGTTTCAAGTAAAGATGAGCTTTTAGAGGTTTTAAATACTTTTCCAAAAAATCTTCCTATTTTCCTTGGATTTAATAGCAGGGATCTAAAAACTTTTAGTACAAATCTTTCGGTATACGAAGAGATAAAAAATATTATAAAAAATATACCCTTTGTTTTTGTTGCAGAAAGTGGAATAAGATCTATAAAAGATATTAGATATTTGCAATCGCTTGGAATTAACGTATTTTTAATTGGAGAAGCTTTGGTTACAAAGAAGTTTTTTGAAAATTAAAAATGGAGGAAAAGGCTTTGAGCAAATCTAATGAGTATCAAAAATATATTCGAAATTTTTGTATTATTGCTCACATAGATCACGGAAAAAGTACTTTAGCCGATAGAATTTTGGAATATACAAAGACTGTAGATGAAAGAAAAATGCAAGAGCAATTTTTGGATCAAATGGATATTGAAAGGGAAAGAGGTATAACTATAAAATTAAATGCAGTTCAAATGAAATATAAAGCGAAAGATAATAAGGAATATACTCTTCATTTAATAGATACCCCTGGACATGTAGATTTTTCTTATGAAGTTTCTCGATCACTCTCAGCTTGTGAAGGCGCTTTGCTTGTCATAGATGCCACTCAGGGAATAGAAGCTCAAACTCTTGCAAATTTTTATTTAGCTTTAGAGGCTAATTTGGAAATTATTCCGGTTATAAATAAAATTGATCTTCCAAATGCAAACATAGAAATGGTTAAAGAGCAAATTTTGATGGTTTTAGGTTTAGATCCAGATGACGCAATTTTAGTATCTGCAAAACAAGGAATTGGAATAGATAAACTTATGGAAGCTATCATAAAAAAAATTCCTCACCCAAAAGGAGATATAAATAAACCTTTAAAAGCTTTAATATTTGACTCTTATTATGATAATTATAAAGGTGTAGTTTTATATATTCGAGTATTTGATGGAGTTATAAAACCAGGTCAAAAAATAAAACTTATGAGCAATAATAAAGTTTTTGAAGTTGTGGAAGTTGGAACAAATAGACCTTTTCCTGTAAAACTTAAGGAGTTAAAAGCTGGGGAAGTTGGATACGTTGCAGCAAATATAAAAAATATAGAAGATGCTCAAGTGGGAGATACCATTACAGATGCTGAAAATCCAACCTGCGAGCCATGTCCTGGATTTAGAAAAGCAAAACCTATGGTTTTTGCGGGTATTTATCCTATAGATTCTGATCAATTTGAAAACTTAAAAGAAGCTTTAATGAAACTTAAATTAAATGATGCAGCTTTAACCTTTGAGCCTGAAACTTCAGCAGCTTTAGGTTTTGGGTTCAGAGTAGGATTTTTAGGTCTTTTACATATGGATGTTATCCGAGAAAGATTAGAAAGACATTTTAATATTCCAGTTATAGTAACTGCTCCTTCTGTTAAATATAAAGTAATTTTAAGAGGATATGAAAAGGCATCTGAAGAAGAAAAGGAAAAATATATTCTCTACGTAGATAATCCTTCCCAAATGCCAGAAGTCTCAAAGATTTTATATATAGAAGAGCCTTATATCAGGGCTACTATAATTACTCCCGAAGAATATGTAGGACCTATTATGGAGCTTTGTCAAAATAGAAGAGGAGAGCTTAAAAAATTTGAATATATTGGGGAAGGTGTTCAACAAAGAGTATGTTTAGAGTATGAGATGCCTATGGCAGAGATTCTTTTTGACTTTTTTGATAAGTTAAAAAGCGTATCTAAAGGATATGCTTCTTTTGATTATGAGCATATTGGTTATAAAAAGAGTGACTTAGTAAAACTTGATGTTTATATAAATAAAAAGATAGTAGATGCTTTATCTATAATTGTTCATAGAAGTAAAGCATATGAAAGGGCCAGAGCTTTGGTTGAAAAATTAAAAGAAGTTATACCTCGTCAACTTTTTGAAGTAAATATTCAAGCTGGTATTGGAAGTAAAATAATTGCAAGTGAGAGAATTCCGCCCTTAAGAGCAAATGTGCTTGCAAAGTGCTATGGAGGAGATGTTACAAGAAAGAAAAAATTACTTGAGCGTCAAAAAGAAGGAAAGAAAAAATTAAAAATGATAGGTAAAGTAGAGCTTCCTCAAGAAGCTTTTTTAAGTGTACTTAAAGTTGATTAGAAAATCAAATAAAAACGTGGGAAAGTAGTTGTGGCAGATATATTTGAAAACTTTAAAAATATAAAAGATAATCCAGGCTTATTAGTAGCAGGTATATTAATTTTAGGCTTTACTTTATCTTATATTATATCTTTTATAGGAAAACTTATAAGGTTTTTAACTTTACTTGCAGTAGGTATTATTTTAATTCTTTACTATATGGGTTATTCTTTAGATAAAAAATCTTTAGAAAAATTGTATGAAAAGGTTCAAATTTATATTGAAAAAACTATAAATAAAAACTTAATGGAAAACACAAAGAAAAAAGAAAATTTTTTATTCCCAGATAAGCTGTTTAAAGACGAAAATTCTTCTTTGAACTTACCTTCTATAAATAAAGAAAATATAGAAAAAGCAAAGAAAGTTTTGATGGAAATATTAAATAAGTCAAAGGAATATTAGAAATGGAAAAAAAAAATAAAAATTCCAAAGGTAAGGTTCTTGCCTTAGATGTAGGTATAAAAAAAATAGGATATGCTATTAGTGATATAAATAGGATGCTCGCTACTCCCAAAGGTTTTATAAAAAAAGAAAATAGAAAAAATAAAGAGGTTTTTGAGGACATTTTAAAAATAATAAAAAGTAATAATATAAAAGAGCTTATTGTAGGACTTCCATCTCATAAAGATGGAAATTTAACGAAAGTAGCCTTTATTATTTTAAAATTTATAAAAAAGCTTTATCTTTATTTGAAATATAAAAATATAAATGTTCCTATCTATTTTGTAGATGAAAATTTCACTACTCAAAAAGCTTTAGAAATAAAAAAACAAAATAAATCCAAAAATATTGAAGATGCAATAGCCGCAGCAATATTTTTACAAGATTACTTAGATAACTTTTCAAAGCCTACTTTAGCTAAAGAGTTATTTGATAAATATCTTCCAAAAGATTATGGAGAAAAGGAAGTTGAAAAGTTATTAAACTAATTCTAATTCTTTCAAAGCATTCTGAAAATCATTTGGTAAATCCGCATTAAATTTAAAATTTTTTCCCTTGTATGAAAATTCAAGATATTTTGCATGAAGCATAAAACGAGGTAATTTTTTTATTCTTTTATCTTTAATTATTTTTGGTCCATAAATTACATCTTTAACAATTGGATGTTTAATTAAACTTAAGTGTTTTCTTATTTGATGTTTTCTTCCCGTTAGAATATTTACTTTTAAATAAGAATAATTTTGATTAAAATTTATGGGATTTACATAACTAATTGCCGTTTTTCCATCCAAAGGAAAATTGAGTTTTTTATATTTATCTAATTTACCATATACGATAGCCCTGTATTCTTTTTTTATTTTTTTCTCTTTAAAAATATCTATAAATTCATTTTTTATTTTTTCATTTTTCGCAAAAATCAAAAGACCGCTTGTTAATTTATCTAATCTATGAACAATTTTATAGTTTTTATAGTAGATTTTTTGAAGTTCATAAACATCTATGAAAGGAGGTTTATCTAAAACTAAGAAATCATCATTTTCAAAAAGAATTTTCCCCTTTTCTTTTTTTGGGAAAAATAATAAAACTTCTATAAAATCATCCTTTTTTACCTTATAAGAAGAAATATAAACTACTTTATTATTTACATAAACAAAAAAATTATCAAGAAGTTCCTTAGCCTTATTTGTAGAAATATTTAATGCTTCCTTTAATACTTCTAAAATTCTTCCTTCCTTACCAGATATTTTTTTCAATTCCAATTCCAAGCTCCATTACATTAATATCTTCCTCTTTTTTTAAGGAAGATAAAATAAAAATATTTTTTGTCAATTTATATTTAATGTTATAACCTAGAGTATATCCTCCTAGAAGACGACTGTATTCAAATATTAATTTTGAACTTATAGGAATATACAAGGATATTACATAATCTTCAAATCCTACATTTTCCGAAAACTTTGGTTTTATAGAAAAATATTTCGTTTGATATTCTATATAGTTTCCTTCTATACTTTTAAAACCTAAAAGTAAACTTAATATTTCATTTTGAGGCAAATACGGGTAAGAAATAAATGTAACCTGAGGATTTTTTAGACTTCCACTAACTATACAAAAAATGGAAAAATCATCTTTTTTTGTACTTGCAATAAGATTAATATTTCCCGTTTTATTTAAAACGTTAAATTTTATTTCCCCAGTTAATATAATAAATTTATAACCAAGAAGATTAAAACTTCCACTTAAATTTTTTAAAGTAATAACATTATTTTCCGGTAAATTTCCTTCCAACTCTCCATAAATTTCAAAAAGTGAACCTTTTATTTTTACAAGATTTTTAGATATTAAAGATAAAGATATGTTATATTTTGAAAGATAATTATAAAGTTGCTTTAGATCTACAGAACTTTTATTATTTTTGCCTTCAAAAGAATAGATTAATTTATTTATATTAACATTTACATTGATATTAGGATTAGAAACCTTAAAAGTTAAAAATTTACTTATTTTTTTTAACTTATTTAAATATCCAAGATAATTTTGAGAATCTATTTTCATATCCGTATCTAGGTTAAGATTTTTATTTTTATACCTTAAACTATCTATATTTAATAAAAGTTTTTTTGTTTCTAGTTTTAAATAAGCATTTTTAAAATATCTATTTTGACTTTTTAAATTAAGTTTTATACTTATAAATTTTGGTATAAATATTTTAGTTGCGTTTTTTTGCAAAATATCAAAAGAGATATATGAAGGTTCTAAATAAATATTTAAAATATCTGGTTTTAAATTTAATTTTTTTAAAATATTTAAATTTGCTTTTACATAACACCTTTTTATTTTTGAGCTAGTATGTAATTTCTGACTTTTAAAATCGTAGGTGAATAAACTTTTATAATTTAAAGAAAAATTTCCTATATTTTTTATATATTTTCCTAAAATAGGTTTTAAATTTTCTTTGTGTATACTTCCTTTTAAAATTCCATTTATTTTATTAGAATTTAAATCATATCTGAGTTTTAATTTTCCAGCTGTATTTTGATAAAAGATTTCAGAATTTAGAACTTCAAGATAGTTTTCAAATAAATTTTTATTATAAGTAAAGTTTACATTTTTTAAAATTAAATTTTTCCAAGTCTTTTTAGAGATAGAATATAAATATCCTTTTAAATTTAAATTTTGATTTTTGTTAAGTAAATAATTTCCTGAAAAAGTTAGAGAACTCAGAATATAATCTTGATAATTTAATTTTTTTATTTTTCCTTTAAAAGCTAAAACATCGTTTTGTTTTAAAAGAGAAATTTTAGTATTTTTATTATCTTCCAAAAGATCTATCTTCAAAATTTTCTTATAATTAAAATTTAAATTTCCTAAAAAAGTATAATTAAGTTTAGTTATATAGGCAAGAAGTTTGGATTTTAAATTAAAAATTTTCTCCGGGTAGGTATAAGAAAAAGTAATTCTAGATTTTAAAATAGATATTGGAAAATTATTTTCAAATAAAGTAAAGTTTTTTAAAGTTCCATTTCCATATATATTTACTTTTGTTTTATTATTAGAACGAGAAATATTTCCAAATGTATATAGGTTGTCTATTGGTATTGTGTAATTTTTATAGGTAATATTAAAATTTTTATTTGTTAAGGAAAATTTTAAGCTATATTTTTTTTCTTTAAAATTTGAAGAAATATTTATTTGTGAAGTTACAAAAGTACGTGTTTTAAAGGGTAAAGAAATATTTAGATTTTTTAAAAATTCCTCGAGCTTTTTATAATTTTCAGAAAAAAGTATATTTGCTTTTAAAGTTTGATTTTTCAAATTATAAAGAAAACCATTTATTTTTAAATTTGGATTTTGAATTTTACCTAGGCCTTGAAGTAATTTTGATTTATAGTCAAAAAGGGTTTTAAGGGATATATTATAAAAAGGATATTTTTTATATTTTAGTTTTTCTAAAGAAACTCTGGATACAGTTTCTAAACTTAAAAAATCAATTTGAGAGTTTACTATCAAATTATTAAATTTTATAGGAATATTTTCTAAAAATTTTTTTATAGGCTCTTGATTTTTTGCATAAAGCTTTAATTTTCCAAGAAATACCTTCGGATAATATTTTCCTTCTAACTTTATATAATTTTTTTTGGAAGATGGATATATTTTTCCTTTTAAATTTAAAACTTGAAAATCTTTTGTAGCAACTTCCCCAATATGATAGTAAATATTTTTAGAATTTACCTTAATATTTTTTCCTTGGAAAACTAAAAAATTCTTTTCTGGAGATAAAGATAACTTTATTTTTTCATTTTTTAGCTTTAAGTAATTACTATTTAAATCCAATAGGCAAGTAGCATATAGAGTATATTTTTTAAAGGGTAAATTAAAATTAGATATGTTTTTTATATTTATATCTAGATCTATATTTTTTATTTTTAAATCATCTATATTTTTTTCTTTTAACTTTACATAATATTTTTTTAACTCTGGAATATAAGATAAAATTTTATAATCAATTTTTTCTAGAAAACCTTTGAATAAAAAGTTATTTTCTTTTATTTTAGTATAAAAATATCCTATAAGCTTATCGAAAAAGTAGACGTCTGCTTTTAAATTAAGATAACCTTTTTCCCAATTAAACTCAGCTTTGGAATTTAGAGCTAAATTGTATTTTTTTAATATTAAAGAAATTTTTCCTTTTCCACTTTTTTCTTTTAAATCATTTATAACTAAATTATTTATTTTTACTTTATATTTTGGGGTAGTTATATAAGAATCATAAACAAAAACTTTAGGATGAAAAATTATCTTTATTGGAAGAGGAAATTTTTTATGATTTGAAGAATTAAATTTATTTTCAAAATATTTTTTTATATTTTTTAAAATTTTTTGTAAACTGTCTTTATTTATATCCCCAAAAAAAGTAGATTTTAATCCAAATATTTCTATTTTATAGATATCTATAATATTTGGTTTTCTATAATAAAAATAGACACTTAAAGTATCTACGTGAGTATAGGGAAAATCTATAGAAAGAAAGGTAATTTTTTTATGTTTTAAGGAGAAATCAAAGTCTGAAATTCCATATTTTTCCAAAAATAGATGTATAACATCTTGAAAGTACAAAGTCAAAATTGTGCTTAGAAATCCTAAAAGGAAGAATAAAATTAATTTTTTTTGATAAAAATATTTTTTCATACTTTAACCAAAGATTTTAAAATTTTGAAGAAAAAGATTCTTTGTGTATTTTAAATTTTAATATAATTGCTTCAAAGATTTTGCTAAAATTTAGATGAATTTTTGTATAAGCTAACAATAAAATTTTAGGGGGAAAAGCTTGAATACCAAAGCCGTAATTGGTCTTCAGTGGGGGGACGAAGGAAAGGGAAAGGTAGTAGATATTTTATCTAAAGATATGGATTATGTTGTTAGATATCAAGGTGGGAATAATGCAGGCCATACAATTGTAAAAAATGGAAAAAAGATAGTTTTACATTTTATTCCAAGCGGTATGTTTAATGAAAACGTAAAATGTATTCTTGGAAATGGTATGGTAATTTCTCTTTGTGATTTATGGGAAGAATTCAAAAAATTAAAAGATATAAATATAAATCCGGAAAATAGAGTATTTGTAAGTGAAAGAGCTCATTTAATTATGCCTTATCACAAACTTTTGGATGCAGCTAACGAAAAGCGCTCAAAAATAGGAACTACTTTAAAAGGTATTGGTCCAGCATATTCAGATAAATATGCTAGAAAAGGAATTAGAATAGCGGATTTAAGAAACAAAGATTATTTTATAAGTCGTTTAAAAAGGGTTTTTGAAGAAAAATATTTTCTACTTAAAAATTACTATAAAATTTTTGACAGGGATGATATAGATGAAAATTTAAAAAGACTTTGTAAAAATTTTGATGAACTTGTGGATTTTATTTATTTTTACTACGAAAAAATAAAAAATACGGTAAAGGATACTGTTAAACTTCTAAATGATGAAATAAGAAAGGGAAAAAAATTTCTATTTGAAGGTGCTCAAGCTACTTTGCTTGACATTGATGTCGGAACTTATCCATATGTAACTTCCTCAAATTCCTGTGCTCTTGGAATTTCTGCTGGAGCTGGAATTTCTCCTAAATTAATCTCTCATATTATAGGTGTATTTAAAGCTTACACAACTCGAGTTGGGGGAGGACCTTTCCCAACGGAAGATACTGGAAAAGTAGGAGAGCTTTTAAGAGAATACGGCCATGAATATGGATCTACTACAGGTAGACCTAGAAGATGTGGTTACCTAGATCTTTTTGCTCTAAAATATGCTTGTATTATAAATGAAGTTGATGAGCTTGCTATAACAAAATTAGATGTTTTAAATAATTTTGAGGAAATAAAAGTTTGTGTAGGATATGAAATAGATGGTAAAAAGTTAGAAAGTTTTCCATCTACGGTTTTTGAACTTGAAAAAGTTAAACCTATCTATGTATCTTTAAAAGGTTGGAAACAAGATATATCAAAAATTAGAAATTATGAGGATTTACCCTCAGAAACCAAAGAATATATAAATTTTATTGAAAATTATCTAGGAAAAAAAATAAAATATATTTCTACTGGTCCTGAAGACGAAGCTTTTATAGAAAAATAAAGAGGTGTTTTTATTATGCTTTATAAACTTTTACTTACAATTCATATAATAGTTTGTATTTTGCTTATTTTAGTAGTTTTAATTCAACCAGGTGAAGATGATATGAGTTTATTTGGAGGAGGTTCTACAAGTTCTGTTTTTGGAACTGAAACTCAAGATGTTTTAACTAAATTTACAGCTACTTTGGGAGGAATTTTTCTATTAACATCTTTTCTTTTAGCTGTTTTAAAATTTCAAGGGATGTTTTAAAGTAGTTTAATAAATTTAAATTATGAAAGTATAAACAAAAGTGAAGAAGGAATTTCCTTGAATATAATAGATGCATCTTTAAAAGTTTTAAGAAAAGATATAAGCTATTATGGAGAATTAATATTTCTAACTAAATTTGGAAGTTATCTTTATGGTTTATCTACTTTAAAAAGTGATATAGATATTTTAGGAATTTATATAAGCTATCCAGATAAAGTTTTAAAGGGAGAAATAAAAAGATATTTTGAATTTTCTTCAAAGGAAGAACAAGAAAAAGCAAAATTTTGGGATTTTGAAATATATATTTACAACTTTTTTGATTTTATAAAAAAATTAAATTCTGGAGACATAAAAGCTTTAAATCTTTTTTTTTCATATACTAACCAAGGAGCTTTAATTCATTATCCTAAAAGCTATAAAAATATATTAAATATTCTTTTAAAAGAAAAGCGTCTTTATATAAACAAAAATTTAATTTCTTACCTAGATTATATTATTTACGAACTTAAAAGATTTGGTGTTAGAGGGAGTTTTGAGGGAAGTTTAAATTTTCTTATATCTTTTTTAGAAAAATATAAGGATAAAAAACTAAAAGATATTAAAGATATTTTAAAATTAAAAATAAAAAGCTATGAAGAAAATAAGATAAAATTTTTGGAAGATCGCCTATTTTTCTTTGGAAAATACTTTCTTTATACTTTTAAAAATACGTATATTTTAGATATTTTGGCAAAATTAAAACAGGAACTTGAAGAAAAAAAACAAAGAAAGATAGAAAATCTACAAAAAAGAATATATCATGCAAAAAGAGCTCTTTATGAACTAAATATGATATTAAGATATGGAAAAATTATCTATCCATTTAAAGGAAAAAGATTAGAAAAATTAAAGGTATTAAAGGAAAGTAAAAATATAAATGTAAAAAAGGAAATAAGTTATATTTTAAAAGAAGCTGAAAAAATAAAAAGTAAAGTAAAAAAACTGCCTGAACCTTTAAATATAAATGAACTTTTAAAACTATCTGATAAAGTTTATAAAAACTACTTTAACTTTCCTTTACTTTCCTATACTAAACATTTTCTGTAAGAAATTAAAATATTAAAGTTATAAAAATAACTTATCGAATATATAGTCTAAAAGCAAATAACCCTTTTGAGTAACTTTTATATTTTTATTTTCTATTTTTATTAGATCTTTTTTCAAAAATTCATTTAAATATCTAGTATTTTCTTTATTTTTTAAATACCTATAAGGAACTCCTAAAAAGCTTCTAAATCTAAAGTAAAGGTAAGTTTCTAATGGAATTTCCTCTTCATAAGAAGAAAAATTTAAATTCTTTTGATTAATTTTTGATATAAACTTTCCATTTTTTTTATATAAACTTACTGCACTTGGTCCAAGTCCAAGATAATTTTCAAAAATCCAATAGGCTAAGTTATGATTACAAAGAAAGTTTGGTTTTGCAAAGTTTGAAACTTCATATTGAAGAAAATTATTTTGATCAAGGTATTCTTGATATTTTATATACGTATAATCTATATATTTTCTTTGTATATATTTTCTTTGTAATAGATCTTTTTTATTTAAATTTTGTTTAGAACCTTTTTTAATATTTTTTAACAGAAAATTATCTATAATTTTTTCGATATTTTTAGCAAGATAAGTTTTTTCATAAAGAGTAAGAATATAAAGAGATATGTGTTTTATGTTAAAATTTTCTAAAACATTTTTTAAATACTTAATATTTTTTTTAAATTCATCTTTTTCAAATCCTAAAATTAAAAGATCTATAGATATATTTTCAAAAAATTTTGAAGATATTTCTAGATTCTTTAAAATTAATTTATTATCTATTTTCCTACCTAAAATGAAAGAGTAATTTTCTACAAAATTTTGAATTCCTATGCTTATTCTGTTAAAAGGATAATTTTTTAACGTATTTAAAAAATTTAAACTTATATCTTCAATATTTATTTCTATTGATACCTCTGAGTTTTTTTTAAAGGAAAAATGCGAAAATATCAAATCAAAAAAAGAAGGGGAAGCTAAGGAAGGGCTTCCTCCTCCTATATAAAGGGATGATAAAGGAAATAGTTTGTATTTTTCTTTTACATATTCTATCTCTTTTTGAAGATTTTTAATATATCTTTTTTCAAGCACATTATCATATTTTTCCTTATAAAAATCACAATAGTAACAAAAACGTTTGCAAAAGGGATAGTGAATATAAATTCTTTCAAATGCTATATTTTTGTTTTGTTCCATTATTTTTTCTTTTTAGATTTCTTTTTTGATTTTTTCTTTTTAGATTTTTTTAAATCCTCCCCAAGAACTTTTATAAGTTCAAAATCTGCAAGTTTATTATCTAAATCTACATTTTTTATTTTGACAATAACTCTATCTCCTACTCTAAGTTTTCTTCCAGTATGAACTCCAAGTAAAATATGCTGATCTTTTACACAAACATAATAGTCATCTTTTAAGTCTTTCACATGGACAAAACCAGGAATTAAAGTATCTACAAGCTCTACATAAATTCCCATATCTGTAACTTTTGTAATTATTCCTTCAAACTCTTCTCCAATATGAGCTTTTGCATATTCAAGTTGCTTTAAGAAAATTACTTCTCTTTCAGCCTCATCTGCAATTATGGAGCGCTCGGTAATATGTTTACATATAATTTCCAAACGTTCTTCATGATCCATTATATTTTCCGGAGTGAATTTTCCGTACAAAGCTTTTTTAATAAGTCTATGTAAAGTAAGATCTGCATATCTTCTAATTGGAGATGTAAAATGAGAGTAGCAGGAAGATGCAAGACCAAAATGACCTATATTTTCAGGAGAATACTTAGCTCTTGCTTGAGTTCTTAAAAGAAGATAATTTATAAGCTTTTCTTCGCTTTTTCCTTTTACTTTTTCTAAAATTTGTTGAAGATGTTTTGGTTTTATATCATTTTGAGGAATAGATACATTATATCCTAAACTTCTTACAAAATTTAAAAATTCTTTTATTTTTTTTCTATCTGGAGCTTCGTGAACTCTGTAAACACATGGATACTCTGCCCAAAACATAAATTCAGCTACAGTTTCATTTGCAACAATCATAAATTCTTCAATAATTCTATGGGACCACCATCTTTCGGCTTTGTAAATATCTGTTGGTTCTCCATATTCATTTAAAATTACAACCGGTTCGGGTAAATCAAAATCTAAAGCCCCACGTTTATATCTTTTTTCGTAAAGAATTTGAGCAAGTTTATAAGCATCATAAATTTTTAAAACTATATCTGGAAGATATTTTTCTTCTAAAACAACCACTCTTTTTCTTTCTTTAGTGGTGGGATCCTCAAAGTAAGCAAGCTCTAAAATTTTGTCTTTATTTTTTTCTACAAAACTTAAAATATCTTTCCTTTTAACTTTATTTTCTTCAAGAAAATCTAGAACTTTTTGAACAAAGGTGTAGGTTAACCTACCTTTTGAGTTTATAACGCTTTCATAAATCCTATAATCCACTACTTGACCATATTTATTTATTTCCATTTCGCAAGTAAAGGTAAGTCTATCTACATAAGGATTTAAAGAACATATATTATTAGAAAGCTTTTCTGGAAGCATGGGTAAAACTCTATCCGGAAAGTAAACCGAAGTTCCCCTTTTATAAGCTTCTCTATCTAAGAAGGAACCTTCTTTTACATAGTGAGATACATCTGCAATATGAACATAAAGTTTATAGTGCCCATTTGGGAGTTTAATAATGCTTATGGCATCATCAAAATCTTTTGCAGTTTCTCCATCAATAGTAAAACATATTTGATTTCTTAAATCTTTTCTTCTTTCAATTTCTGAAGAAGGAATGTTTTCCTTTATTTTCTCAGCTTCATTTATAACTTCTTTTGGAAACTCGGTAGGAAGATCATATTTTTTTATAATAATTTCTACATCTAATTTAGGACTTTTTTCTCCTAAATCTTCTATTATTTCAACTTCTCCATCTTTATTTTTATCTGGGTATTTTATAATTTTTCCTACAGCAAAATTTCCTTCCTTTAGATCCAAGGAAGGATTTTCTATTTTGAATTTATATTTAAAACACTTATCTTCTGGAACTAAATAATAATCTTCTCCTTCTTTTTCTATTTTTCCAACAATTTTGTCTTTTTTTCTTTCTAAAATTTCTACAATTTTTCCTTCTTTTCTTCCATCTGGCAGGTCCTTTGCTACAACGGCAACTATATCACCATCCATAGCAAAATTTACTTGAGAAGCTGGGATAAAAATTCCTTTACCTTTTCCATCTAAAGGATCTACAAAACCAAACCCTTCTCTATATAAAGTTAATTTTCCAACTATCCAATTTTTCTTTTCAGGTAATATATATTTATTTTTATATTTAATAATTTTTCCTAAACTTTTTAAATGTTCCAAAATTTCCTTTGTGTTTTCTTTATTTAAACTCAATTTTTCAGAAATTTCTTCTTCTTTTAAACCCTTTTCTTCTTTTTCCAAAATTCTTAAAATTTTATCTTTTTTCTTCATTTTTCAAACCTCTGTTTGTAATGTTTTTGCCGCAAAAAAAATTTAATGTTTTTAAAATTTTATCTTTTAATTTATTTATATTTTAAATATCTTCAAGAGTATTTTAAATCTAATCTTAAGATATCAAAATTAATTGTATAATTAAAGCTAAAAATTTGAAAGATTTTCCAAAATTTAAGGGGGCTTAAATGAAAAGAGTTGTAATAACAGGGGTAGGCGTAGTATCTCCTGCGGGAAATGATATAAAAACTTTTTGGGAAAATATTGTTAATGGAAAGCCTTGTATAGATTATATAACTAAATTTGATGCATCTAATTTTCCAGTAAAAATTGCTGCAGAAGTTAGAAATTTTGACAAGCTTAAATATTTTGATAGAAAAGAAGCTAGAAGAATAGATGATTTTATAGCTTATGCAGTTGCAGCTACAGAAGAAGCTTTAAATATGGCTCAAATTAACTTAGATAAAATAAATAAAGAAAGAGCAGGAGTTTTAATAGGTTCTGGAATTGGAGGAATAAAAACTATAGAAGAGCAGCATGAAGTTTTATTAAAAAAAGGGCCAAAAAGAGTTTCTCCATTTTTTGTTCCTATGGAAATAATAAATATGGCAACAGGTTATGTGTCTATTAGATATGGATTTAAGGGCCCAAATGTTTCTGTGGTAACTGCATGTGCTACAGGAAGCCATGCTATTGGAGAAGCTTTTAGAAAAATTCAGCTTGGGGAAGCAGATTTAATGATTGCTGGTGGGACCGAAATGGCAATAACTCCCCTAGGAGTAGCCGGTTTTTCTGCAGCAAGAGCGCTTTCTACAAGAAATGATGAACCTCAAAAGGCATCTCGTCCATTTGAAAAAAATAGAGATGGATTTGTGATGGGAGAAGGTGCCGGAATTTTAATTTTAGAAAGTTATGAACATGCTATAAAAAGGGGAGCTCCAATTTTAGCAGAGCTTGTAGGTTATGCAACAACCGGAGATGCTTACCATATAACTGCTCCAGCCCCAGAAGGGGAAGGTATGGCAAGATGTATGGCTTTGGCTCTATATGATGCTTTTAAAAATGAAACAAAAAATGAAATTTTATTTGAGAAAGGAACCTTAGAAACTTTAGATAATATAGAAGAATTTCAAAACTACATTTCTCAAGTAGACTACATAAACGCCCACGGAACCTCTACAAAGTTTAATGATTTATATGAAACTATGGCTATTAAAAGAGTATTTAAAGATAGAGCTTATGATATAAACGTGTCTTCTATAAAGTCCATGATAGGACATCTTCTTGGCGCAGCCGGTGGAGTTGAATGTGTGGCTAGTGTTTTAGCTTTAAGAGATGGTATCATTCCGCCAACTATAAATTATGAAGAGCCAGATCCAGAGTGTGATCTAAACTACACCCCAAATAAAGCTGTTAAAAAAGATATTAAATATGTTTTAAAAAATAACTTTGGATTTGGTGGAACAAATGCATGCCTAGTGTTTAAAAAGTTTGAAGAGTAATTTTGGAGGATTTAATTGGATAGAAAAAATATAAATCCTTTAGCTGAAGAGAATATATATAAACATTTAGAAAAACTTGAAAAAATACTGGGATATACCTTTAAAAATAAAAAGCTTTTAAAAAAAGCTATGACTCACCCTTCTTTTTCTTCAGACTATAAAACAGATAACTATGAGGTTTTAGAATTTTTAGGAGACTCGGTAGTTGGTCTTATTGTAAGTGAAAAGCTTGTAGAAAGGTATCCACAAAAAAGAGAAGGAGAACTTTCAAAATACAGAGCTTTAATAGTTTCCGAACCCGGACTTGCTAGACTTGCAAGAAAAATAAATTTAGGAGATTTTTTAATTTTAGGTAAAACAGAAATTTTAAGAGGTGGAAAGGATAGAGATAGTAACTTATGTGATGCTTTTGAAGCTTTATTTGGAGCAATTTATTTAGATAGTAATTTGGATAAAGCTAGAGAAGTTTTTTTAAGACATTTTGAAGAAGAAATCTTTAATATTTTAAAAGAAAGAAAAATAAAACAGGACTATAAAAGCTATCTTCAGGAAGTTACTCAAAAGTTTTTTAATGAAAGACCAAATTATGAAACTATAGATGAAAGAGGGCCTGAGCATCAAAAAACTTATGTAGTTAAATGCACTTTTAGAGATTTTGTAACAATAGGAGAAGGATCTTCAAAAAAACAAGCTGAACAGGAAGCTGCAAAAAAAATGATAGAAAAACTCGAAGCCTATGGATATTCTTTAAGAAAAAAGAAAAGTAAAAATAAACTCAAATTTTCCGAAAACATGGACATAGAAAAAGAAAAAATAAGAGAGGTAGATGATGGAAAATCAAGAAAATAAAAATGAAATCAAATATCCTGAAGAATTGGAAAAGCTTTATAAAGAAGCATTAGATGCCTTTGAAGAAGGAAACTATACAAAAGCAAAGTTAAAATTTGAAGAGGCTATTAAATATCACGAAAAACATAACATTCCTTACAATATAGATGCTTTAAAAATTCTTTCTCATATATATTTGCTTTTAAATGAGAATAAAAAGGCTAAAGTTGTAATAGAAAAGATAATAGAGTTATCCGGTGAAGAAGATGCAGCTCAAGTGTTTAAGTATGCAGTGGCTTTAGCTCAAAATAAAGAATTTAAAGAAGCAAAAGAAATTTTAGAGGATCTTTTAAAAGAAAAAGAGCTTACAAATAATGAAAAAGCAGCTGTGTTAAATGTTTTAGGTAATCTAAATTTTGAGCTTGGGAATTATAAAGAAGCTAAGGAAAATTTTGAGGAAGCTTTAAAATATACAAATTCTGAAACTATAAGAAAAAATTTAGAATATGTAGAAAATTTATTAAAGGGGAATAATTAAAATATTATGTTTGAATATATGAAAAATTTTTATGAAATATAGGAATATTCTGAAAACTATGTAAATTGTATCACACCTTTAAACGTTATTTGAAAATTTCGGGTAACTGGCTGTAAATAATAAATTTAATTCTTTATCTTGCTTTTTATTTTACTTCTAATTTTGTATCCCTTTTTTCTTATTCTACATATTTAGGGGAGATATTCTCCTGTATTATATGTAATTGAGTAAACTATATATTTAGCACTTTAGTTAAGATATTTTTTATTTCCTTTTCTAAATTTCCTATACAAAATCTTTTTCTTTGCTTCCTTATAGCAGTATTAGAATTACAATTGCTTATTAAATTTGAAAATTGTTTAAAGTTTTTAATATGATACATAAGTTTATTGTCTATTAAATATTTATCATAATGTGTTAAAAAACTTCTAGTAGATATTACTAAATTTCCAAAATAAGCTGCTTCTATATTTATTGTACCACCCCCACCTATAAATATATGAGATTTATAAAGAAGGTGTTGAATTTTTTTCACTTTTTTCAAAATAAAAAATTTTGGAAAATATTTTTTGTATATTTTATATGTTTGTTTATATCGTGGTATTACAACAATGTTGTATTTATCTCTTTTATCATAAAAATATCTTAAAATTCTGAAATATAAAGTATTTTCTAAATTCTTGTAGTTAACATAAGAAGAAAATATTTCTTCTTCGCGGATAACAACTATTGGAAAATCTAAATTTAGATATTTCCCAAAATTTTCCATAAAATATTTTTCATCAAATTTAAAATTTCTAAGCCATATAAGAGGATCTAAAAAATTATAAGTATATACTTGATCTTTTGACAATCCAAGTCGGATATAAACTTTATCCGGAACTACAAATGGTTTAAAAACTTTTGTTGAAAGAGGTATACAAAGACGAGCTTGAGGAATATATTTTTTTACGTTATATCTATAATTTTTAACAGGCATGTCGTAAAAATTTATATTTTCAAGACCTAATCCAAAAGCTACCCTATTTGCATCATAGGAGCATCCGCTAATAACAGTTGTTATATTATATTTTTTTATTATTTCTAGTAACTTCCTTTGTCTATATAGAGAAGATTTTAACTTTTCCTCTAAAGCTTTACCGTAATATCCTATTTTTACATAAGGAATATTGTATTCCTCTAAAAGTTCTATATTTTCTCTATGATTTTTATCTCCACGAGTAGTGATAATGTAATTAATATTATATTTTTCAAAATGGGATAAAAATTCTTTGAAGAACAGTGCCCACTTGGGACAGTCAATATCTATTAGTATATTTTTCAAAATAAAACCTCTTTAAAGTAACTAATAGTTTTTTGTAAACCTTCGACTAACTCTATTTTTGGCTCCCAATTTAAAATATACTTTGCTTTTGTTATATCAGGTTTTCTTTGTTTAGGATCATCTTGAAATTTTTCTTTAAACACGATTTTACTTTCCGAATTTGTAAGTTTTAAAATAATTTTTGCTAAATCCAAAATTTTATACTCTTCAGGATTACCTAAGTTGAGAGTAGGAACTGTATTCCAGTTAAATTTTGTTTTTAATTTTTCTGTAAGTTCCTCTCTAGAAATAGTTATATACTTATAAATAGCACTAACTAAATCGTCAATGTATTGAAAACTTCTTGTTTGATTACCATCTCCATAAATAGTTATATCTTCTCCTTTTAATGCTTGCGTTATAAAATTACTTATTACTCTTCCATCTTTTATATCCATATAAGGACCATAAGTATTAAATATTCTCATTATTCTTATATCCATATTAAAACTTTTCCAATATTCATAACATAAAGTTTCAGCTACTCTCTTCCCTTCATCATAGCAAGCTCTTGAACCAAGTGTATTTACGTTTCCTCTGTATTCTTCATTCTGAGGATGAATTTCAGGATCCCCGTAAACCTCACTTGTGGATGCTTGAAGAAAGATGGAGTTTTTCTTTTTAGCAAGATCTAAAAGATTTTTTGCACCTATAAAAGAAGTTTCAAGCGTAAATACAGGATCTTTCATATACCATTTGGGAGAAGCAGGGCATGCCAAATTTATAATAATGTCAATGTCATACTTTTCCAAAAATTTAGGATATCTTCTTATATCCCACTTATAGAACATAAAATTTTTATAATTATCCAGTATTTCTAAATTTCTTTCAGAAGAAGAATAAAAATTATCTATACCTATAACTTCATAACTTTTTTCAAGAAAAAATTTTAAAAGATTTAAACCTATGAAGCCAGTTGCTCCCACCAGTAAAACTTTCATATAGACCTCATCTACAATTATTTAATATGCAAATATTTTGGCACCCACTAAGGGATTAAAGTTTACAAGTTCGTTAATTCTAAAATAAATTTTATATTCTGGATTTATATTCTTTATTAATAGCGGAATCTCGTATAAATCTTTTGGATGATGATAGACACATATTGCTAATTTAGGCTTAAACTTTTTTATAGTTTCTTTTGCTCCTAAAATTGCTTTATATTCACTTCCTTCGATATCCATTTTTATAAAATCAACTTTTTTTATTTTTCGTTCTTTTACAAAATTATCGATAGAAACTGTTTCTATTTTATCATCTGCTTTTAATTGATTGTCTGTAATATAAGTGGCAGAACCTTTACTCACAATATATTTTGTATCTTCTCTATTAGAAACAGCTTTATTGATTATTTCCACATTTTTATAATCTTTATATTTTTCATAAAGATTTATGAAAGCTTTCTTTTCAGGTTCAAATGCATATATTTTGCCGTCTTTAATGTATCTTAAAAAAATTTTAATATAATCCTCTACTTCTGAATTTTCTCCTCCTGCTCCCGCGTCTATTACTATATCTCCCGGTCTTGGCCTTATATTTTTATAAAAATATGTTTCTTCTTTTTTTTCTAAAAACGAATAACCGAGTTTTATTCTTTCAAGAAAAATATTTTTATCAAATTCCGCATAATTATTTATATATTTTAGAGAGTTTCTCAACCAGCTCTTATCTTTATTATCTTCAAAAATATTTTCAATTACAAATTTTAATTTATTCATATCAAAATCTTCAATATATCCATATTGAGGAATAGTGAAAGAAATATAGAGCTTGTTGTTTTTATTTTTTAAAAATATATCAGCAAAGTTCAAAATATTACCTAGACGAGTAATAGACAAATATATATTACCCGGCTGAAAATTTGTAAAACCATAAGGAAAAATGGGAACTCCATCAGATGTTATAGGTTCAATACCTTCAGAGGAAAAGTTATGTAAAACTATATGTATTTTTATATTTTTTAATTTAAAAAAATTTACAATTTCTGAATAATTCCTTTTATTGTAAGGAGCAAGGTAATTAATTAACATTTTCTAAACCTCTTTTAAAGTATAATTTTTTTTCTTTGATTTTTTATATAATAAGTTGGATCTAAAATGGTATAATTTAATTTAAGGGGTTTCGCCTCCGAAAATCCGAAATATCTTGCATAATCTCCATGAAATCCATCACAAATATATTTTAAAGAGCAATTTTCACAAGGTATTCCTTTTTTATATTTAGTATGAACAAATGCTCTAAGTTTGGCGTTAAGAAGATATATATAATCTTTTGAAAAATTGCAAGCTAGGTAAATAATAGAGGTTAGTAAATCAATATTTCCGTATATTGGTTGATATTCAAAATATTTTTGAATTTCATATGGTAAGCAGACTTTAGGTTCATCTAAAATAGGACTATTAGTTTTTTGATTAAACTTTGTTGTCCAACTCCAGGATAAATAATCCCATTCCCAGTGATCGTAAGGAAGTTGATGGAAGTTATAGATATTTTTTCTGTATTTTTCATCCAGTATACAAATTGGGAAATAACGAATATTAACTTCAATGTTTAAATTTTCCAAAAAATCAACAGCATTTTGAAGAAGTTCTTTATAATCACTATATCTAGGAATTTTGGATCTATCTCTATTTTCTTGAGTAGCAAATGGATTATAATAAATAAAATTAACAACAAGAGGTTCAGTATTTTTTATAAAATATAGTATATCTTTGAATTGACTTACAAGCTCCTTAGTTAAAACAAGATTATATCTAAAAGGTATATTTTCCTTTTTTAAATTTTCTATTGCTTTTATTTGGCGTTTGCTTGCTCCTTTTACTCCAACAATATTGTCATAAATATCTCCAAGAGCATGAATGCTTATTAAAAAGTCAGTTATACCTTGCTTTTTATAGTCTTTAACCAACGATAAATCATCTAAAACTATAGCATTTGTAATTAATGTCGGTTTTAAACCTATATCATGGCAATATTTTACAAGTTCTAAAATCTCCGGATATATTGTTGGTTCTCCACCTTGAATATCAACAGAGGTGTTTTTATATATATATCTTAAAATTTTCATTATTTCTTTTGCTTTATTCAAGGGCATAAATGGTTTTTCGGGATGATTTTTGCTATCTAATATTTTTCTAAAATAACAAAAATAACATTTTAAATTACAAGTTTGACCAAGCCAAACTACCCCTCTTCTTGTTAAAAAATTTAATTTCGGTTTATAAGTTTTTACTTGCATTTAAACCCTCTACAAAGGAATCAAGTATAGTTTTTTTATCTTTTTCAAAAAGATTTTTATGATTTTTATAATAATTTTCTATTAAAGTTTTTATTCTTCTTTTTTCATCCTCTGGAACGTTTAAAAAGTTGTCCAATATATACTTGTAAGTCAGTTTGATACTTTCATCCAAATAAGAATGGGTTTTAAATTCCAAATAAAGATGGTATGGGTTTCCGAAAAATGAGCTAGATATAGCTAGTTTTTTTAGAAATTTTTTAATAACTTTTGAAGTTAATATTTTCTTTTCATACTTTTTTATATTTTTTTGAACTGAGCACATAAATCTGTTCTTCCCATGAAGTCGGTAAACGGATAGTTTTTCTTGAATGTATTTTGGAGTAGTTAAAATTGATGCAGCGTACACAATATAATCATCTGCACATATTTTATATTCTTTTTCAAATACTATCGGAAAAATTTTTTCTGCAAGTTTTTTTGATATCGCAATGTTACTTGTTGTATGACCAGTATATATTTGTAAGTAATAGATTAAAAACAAATTATATCCCTCATATGGATAATACGCAGGATAATATACAATTTGATTGTTACTACATTCTTTAAGAATATCAAAATTATTTAGAATGTAATCATGTCCGTTTTCAAAATAATCTTTTAAAACCTTAAGTTTATTTGGATAAAAATAATCATCTGCATCTAAAAAAACTATAATATCTCCTTTTGATAACTTATAAGCATCATTGAAAGCTGCAGCTTGACCCTCATTGTTTTTCATTATGACTTTAATTTTTTCCTTATATTTTAAAGCAAAATTAAAGATGATTTCTCTTGAATTATCATCACTTCCATCATCAACAATAATAAGTTCAAAATTTTGATAAGTTTGATTTATAACAGAGTCTATAGCTTCATATAAAAATTTAGAATAATTATAATTTGTTAATATAATGGAGAATAACATCAAAAGTTATCCTTATAGTTTTTATGTTTGTAGAAAATTTTACATTTTTTGTTATTTCCTATCAATAGCAAATATTTGGTTCTATTCCAAACAGTTAACTCATTATTTTCTATAAATTTGAATATTTTTACAATTAAATAGATTTTATAATAATGTTTCGGATGATGATAAATACAAACGGCTAATTTAAGTTTAAGTTTTCTTAATAGTATAGTATTTTTTTCGTCAAAAATAGCATTGTACTCGATGCCTTCTATATCCATTTTTATGAAATTAAAAAAAATCTTTCAAAACAATTTAGCTTAAAGTTTTGAGTTTCAATAACTTTTTTGATTTTTTTTCAAATTTTTAAATATAATTTCTATATTAAAGCAAAATTTGATAAAACTTTATTAATTTTTGCAAAATGTTTGGATGTAGAAAAAATATCTAAATTTTTTTCTACGGGTATTTCTTTGGGAAAATTTTTTGGTGTATAAGGTCTTCCTATCTTTACAGTAAAATACTCGTAAAAATAAAAATTTTCAAATAATATAATTAAATCTATTAATATAATTTCTTTTTAAAATATTATTCCTTCTTATATTTTATAAATACACTTATAATTTAAAAATACCTTTGTTCAATAAACCTTTTCTTTTTAACACTTTTAAAAAAGATAATTTTATATGTTCTATTATATCTTCTATTTTCTTTTTATTTTTTCTAAAATTATAGATAGCTTTTACATTTGCTAATGCTCTTACTTTTTGTAAAGCTAAAACTACATCCGGATAAGTATCAAAGTATATAATTCTACAACCCAATGTGACTACAATATGCTTAAGAAAATCATTATCAAAAAATTGTATAATATGAGCGTTTTGGAATCTATATATCAAATTCCATTTTCCATAATGGGAAGGTAATCCTATTAAAATATACTTACCCAATTCTAGGTTTTTTAAAACCTTTTTTAAAGCTTCAATAGGATTAGGTAAATGCTCTAAAACATGAGATAGTATTACTAAATCCGCATTTCTAATATTTTTTAAAAATTTATCATATCCACCAACTTTTAAATGCAAACCTTTGGAACGTCCGTATAGTAAATAATCTTTATCTAAATCGCAACCTTTTACATTTTTACCTATTTTTTTAAAAGTATATAGTATTCCTCCTGAACTACATCCAACTTCGAAAACATTATAAATTTTTTCTAAAATATTTAATTTTCGTAATATTTTTAAAAACTCATATCCAGTTTCAAGCTGCTGGTAAAAAAGTTCATATTTTGTTAAGTTTCCTGAATATATTCTTCTATAATATTTTTCATAAAATTTCTCTAAGGATTTTTCATCTAAAATTTCGCCACAAAATATGGAGCTACACTTTAAACATAAATAAATTTTAATTGGTATGCCATATCTATCTTTTTCAGCTATTAGAAGTTTTTCGTTACCTCCACATATACAACTAAACTTTTTAAATTTACATGCTCCTCTTTTTATCTCTTCCTTAAAATTTTCAAGAGCAAGTTTTTGAGTATCTGATAAATATATTATAGGGTTACCATTATTTTCTAATATTGGAAAAGAAATGTTTTCTAGAAAATTTTTAAGATTAAAATCCATAAGGGGCCATATACCTCCATAATTTAGTTAAAACTAAAGTGTAAAATAAACTAATTTTTTAAAATTTCTATAAATCTTTTATGAATGCACTCCTTTCTTAAAACAACTTTTTGTGAAATGTACAAATGTTTTTTAATTTTTTTTATAAATTTCGGTAGGAATTTTAAATTTTTATTTTCATAAGTATAACTTATCCCTATTTGTTGGAAATTATCACAAGGAAACTTCTCAAGTAATATTTGTATAGCAATTTTCTTATTTAAAGATGCTTCCATTAGTAGGGTACTATTAATACCAATAAAAACATCAAAAAATCTGAAAGCATCTGATAAAGTACCCTTAAAAATTTTTACTTTCTTTGGTATAAAACTATTTCTCTCAGATGGATGAGGTTTGTAAAAAACATTGAAATTAAATTTTTTTAAAATATAACTAATTTCTGAAAATAATTTCTGTTTAATCTTACCTAAGTGAAGATCATAATTTTCAAAGTCTTGTCCAACAAGGCAAATTCTATTTTTATAGTTATATGTCTTTTTATTTTCTAAATAAAAATTTAATTTATGAGGATAACCAAGTATTTTTGTATTTTTAAAATATTTTTTTTGGATATTAAAGAAATACTCACCCCATACCATGTAAATATCAGAAATTTTTTCCTTAAGACTTAACCATAAGGGAAATATAGAATTTTTTTTCTTAGAAACAAATCCATCTTGAATGGTAATAGTTTTTTTCCCTGCCTGTTTAAATATATATATCAGAAATCTTTCTAAAAAAAGATAATCTATGGGTAAAATTAAATATTTTATAGAGGTATTTTTTATTATATTTACTAATTTACAAATAGTTAATTTTGTTTCACTTTTCTCTAAAGCCTTATCCTTAAAATAAAAATCTATAATTAGTTTCTTAAATGGATAAGATGATATATATGGTATATTGTATCTACTTGCAAACTTTTCTGTAAAAATTCCACCAATTAAACCAACCTTATATCCAGCATGTCTTAATTTTAATATTAAATTACTATATTTCTCAGAAAAAAATAGAAATTCTACATTCAGATACTTAATTTTTTCGATTTCTCTAATAGGATCCTTTATATTTTTTATATCATCATAATTCCATAAAAATTTTTCAAGATATCTATCTTTAAATCCTGGTAAATATTCGTCAAATCTTTCTAAACTTTTAAATATAAGATGCATTTCGATTACCTTCTTCTCAAATTCGTGTTTTTAAATTTTCAAGCTTACATAAAAATTTGTAAAAATCATTAATAATAATTTTTCTGTAACTTTTGGAAAAAAGAATATTATGATATTTTGTAACAAGCTTTAAAGTTTCCTTTCTAAAATTTTCGTCAGAGATAAATTTTTCTAATTTTGTTTTATAATCATTAATATTATTTAGAGGTCGTATTCTATCTAAAATTTTATTAAAATTGATTATGCCTAACTTATTTAATAGTAAGTTAATCTTGGATTGGTAAAAATAATTAATACCTTTGCTGTCTTTCACATATATGACTGTACATCCTTTTTTACATTCAAATTCATTCTTGCTTTTACCCTGATTTAACGGAAAAGTATCTGGCCAAATATCTATTACCCAACCGTATATATAAGGATTTACTTGTCCTGGAAATATCCATCTACTTAATACTTCTTCTCCGCCGTATTTTAGTATTAAATCTTTAACTATATCACATCCCCTACCGCAAGCTAAATAAATGGTATTTTTATGCTTTTTCATTACATCACAAATAAGTTTTATATACTCTTCACTTTGGAGTTTTATAGCTCTACCTATAGTACCTAAAATTACAATATCTTTACCATATTTTTTTTCTAAGCTTTTTCTAATATGTTTTGCAATTTCTTTTTCTAATTTTGGGTTGGGACCTATATAAAATTCTTTAAGTCGCGGTTCCTCGAAAATAAAATAAATATATTTAGAGTTTTGGGGAAAGTGAGATATTCTTATGTCTATTCCATTTACGTTCCAATTGGCATTTCCGTGGGACCAATATATTTGGATGGGAGCTGCCCTTCTTGCAGCTAAATATATAGATAAATATAAGGAATTTCCAAAAATTATGATATCTATATTTTCTTTCTTTATAAAGTTGTAGGCTCCTTCACATCTAAGCTTTCTTGAATACATTATATGATTATTATATTCACTATCTTCACTTTTTGTAAATTCTTTTAAATTAATATATTTAATACCTATTTCTTTAAACCTTTTCACAACCTCCTTCTTACTTTCAACCCTTTCTTGTTGATTTGCATCTATGAGATATATCTCAACTTTTTTGTTATACAATTCCATAAAAGTTTTTAGAAAAGCATAAAGTATTTGATTTGGTGAGTTATTTACAACTTTATCTACAATAAAAGCTATTTTTAGCTTATCCTTTTTACTATTATATTTTTTGTTATTGGACTGAATTCTATATTTTTTCAACAGGTAATTGGAAAGTGTTTTATCAAAAGCTTCACATATAATATCAAATTCATCTTGGGTTTGAGAAAAATTTAAAAATATATGATTTGCATAAGTATTAAAAGTCAATAACAATTCTTCTTTATCTAGATTTATAAGTTCTTCTTGATGCTTTTTGAAAAGTTTTAAATTTTCAAACCAAAGTTTAGAATTTTCAAAGTTATGAAATAGAATAAATAAAAAAAAGTATTTATTTTTTTGAATAATATCATCATCTTCTAAACTGAAAATTTGATTTAGCAATTTGGAAACATCAGATTTTTTATAGATTTGTGAGAATATTTTATTAAGAAAAAAGACATATTTTTCTGAATTTAAAAATTCCCACATGTTTAATTTTAATAGTTGTTCAAAAAATTTATATTTATCTAAATGAATATAATAATTTAAATATATTTTCAAGAATTTTTCTATAACATTTTTATCATCTAAAAATTTTATTATATTTTTAATATAATCTTTTTTTTTAAAATTAAACAATAAATTTTCATAGGCTAAAAGCAATTTTAAAGCTTCTGTATAATTTTTATTTTCTATAAAATTTTTCAAATCATTTAAACGTTTCTTCACTATTAACATCTAACCCTCTTTTTAAACCTTTTTTGAAAAGCTTTTTATATTAGGATTCTCTATAGTATAGTTATAAAAAGCTTTCTTTTTATTTTGATATTTTGATAAGTTTTCCAATATTTTTTGTTTATGAATATCTGTAAGTTTTATAATTCGTTTAATTTTATTATTTATACTTTGTAACTTCTCCATTTGCCATCTAGAAAGATTATCAATGTTTTTTAGTTCATTTATATATTTTTGCAAAATAAGAATTTGTTCAGAAGTAGTTAAAAGAAATTTAATATCTTTATCAGATAGATTATGTTTTTTTAAAATTTTTATATGTTCATCTAACAAATTTATAATTTCATCAAAATTTATATTCATTTTTAACCCAATCTGCTTAAAGCTGAGGCTAAACTAGATTGTAAACTTTGCATCTGAGCTACATAACCATCAAGCCGAGCAAATTTTAAATACATTGCCGTAAATTCATTCCATAAAAGAAGTTTATAATCATTTATTCTTTTTTGTAAATCAATAATTTTATCTTGGCTATAAGTAATTTCCCAGTATATAGGTCCACCAGGTAAATTAAGATCAAATGTATAATTAGCTATTTTATCCATAATACCATCAATAGATCCATCAGGAGACCCAGCTAAAAAGTTTACAACACTTTTTGGATCTTTAGAAAATATTTCTTCAAATTTATCTTTATCAAAATAGAGGGTTCCAGAAATATAAGTGCCTGTGTTAGAATCTTTTACAGCTTGTTCAGGATGATTAAGAGGATCACTAATATAAATACCAATGTTTGCAAAAGTTAAACCATTTATAGGTGTAGAAATAATATTTTGTAGCTCATTTTTTATTTGAGTAAGAAAAGTATCTCCAAATAAAAGTCCCTTATCGTCTTTACTTTTGAAATAGGTATACTCATATATTGTTTTCATTAAATCATTATATGTGTCTACAAAATTTTGAAGTTTATTTTTTACATTTTCTATATTTGGTTTTATCTCTAAGGTAACTTGTCCTACAGATTTGAAATGTAAAGTAACATCTGGTATAGTATATATATTTCCATTACTATCTTCAAACTCCTTAGGATTGTTAGAATTTGCTTCTAAATTTAAATTTGTTACATATTGCATTTCACCTGTAGTTTTGTTTAAAACTAGTCCTGTTAAAGTAAATTTTGCCGGAATAGGATCTAAATCCTGATAACCATTTGAGGAAAACACTGTAGCTGTATCAGAAATATCAAGTCCATATCCATCTTTAGCAGTTATGCTTAAGCGATATTGAGATCCATCGTATATATAATCTACCTCAAGATAATTTCCTGCTTGATTGTTTATTTGCATCACTAAATCATATAAAGTATGAACTTGAGATAGATCTATTGTTATATCTTTAGCAGTTGAAGTTAAAACATTTCCTGCAGGATCTAATTCAGATACTGTAATAGTTAAGGATCCTGTACTATCTAAAATAACATCATCCGCAAAAGGATTAGTTATAGCTAAAGAGTCCTCTACGGCATAAGCTATTAACTTTTCATTTTGAGCAAGTTGATTTATGTTTAAAATATAAGAACCTTCTATAGCATTATTTCCTACGTCAGCTGTTAAAATATTTTCATTTGAGGATACTCCAATTAAAGCTGTTAAATTTCCTACATATCTTAATTCATCTGCAATAGAATAAAGCTTAGTTATTTTTGTTTGAATATCTGTATAAGCCTGTATTCTTTGAGTAAGGTCTACAATTTCGTTTACTAAAGGATCCAAAAGTTTATGTTGTTTAATATCCATTATTTGGGAAACCATAGAACCTATATCAAAACCTACTCCAATTCCTGGAGTAGTTACTGTAGTATCTCCGGCAATACCTGTAAAATCTAGATAAAATTGACTAGTATCTATGGTTAAAGTATTATCTGCCATCCTTTACCTCAATCTTTTAGTTTTTTTTAATTAATTCATACTTTGTCAACTTCTGAATCAATCCCTTCTTCCTTTCTTACAGCTTCCTTCCAAGCTTCATATAAAGGAGTTAATATTTCTTTAACATTTTCTAAGTTTTCAACATTATTATTTGCATTAGCTAAAGCTAGTTGATCTAAAACTACAGCATAAAGATAATCTAAATTTTTTGCTATTTCTCCTCCTTGTTCAAAATCCAAAGCTGCTTTTAGAACATTGATAATCCTCGAAGCTTTACTTATAGCTTTTGCTTTTGTTATAACATCATTATTTTCTATAGCACTTTTTGCTTCTTCAACTAGATCTAAAACATCTTTGTAAGCCTTCAAAAGAAGTTGTCCTGGGGTAAGAGTTTCTGCTTCGGTTTGCAAATAAGGGTTCATATTCATTATTTATTTCCTCCAGTTATAGTTTCGTATATAGGCTTATAATATTTATCGATTAGATCTAATAAATTTTCACAAAGATAATTAAATTCTATAACAAAGTTATTTATAAGTTCATTTAAAAGTTGATTGTCTTTTGTAAGAATATAAGCCTTTATAATATTAGACAAAGCTCCCGTTGTTGTCCCAAAAATGAAAGAAGAAATAGAAGATACCACTGGTAAGTTAAGAACTTTATAGTAATCATCCACCTTATAAATTAAATCTTTCAAATCTTTAACCTTTTCATATTCAAATACCAAATTTACTTTGGAAATCAAGATGTTTATAGCATTAACAATTTCCTCAGGAGTAAAAGGAGAAAAGTAGTTGTACCATTCTTTGTGGTAATCTACAAAGGATTTTTCTATATGTTCATTTAAAATTTCTTTTTTTTCATCTTTTGTAATGCTTATATTTTCTAATATCTTTTCAAAATCCTTTGGTTTTAAAGGTAAAGCTCCCTCAATTTTTATACCATCTGAGACATTAAATACTTTTGCATTTTCTTTTGTTGTTATATATCTTATAAAATCTTCCATATTGGACTTAGACCATAAAAATACATCTATTGTATAAACTTTTCCACCAAAATTCCCAGGAAAAGGGCCTATATATGCATGCTTTGCATCATCTTCTTTTTTATAAATTGTATGAGAAGTATGAAGGATTCCGGGAGTTTTTGTTCCCAAATCTACTCCCAAAAGATAAAATTTCTTAAATCCCATATAAAATAATATAGAAAGACCCGTATTTGTCACTGTTGGAAGAAAACCACTTAAAAACTTTCTTGTATTAAGCATGCTGTGAATAGCCGCTCCACCACGAGGAAAATAATAAATATTATCCTTATTTAACATATCTATAACAGATTTATGAGTAATATCAGAAGTTATAACCAAAAGTTTTGATAAGTCTAAGCCATATTCTTGAGCTTTTTCTAAAATATTTTTTACTGTAGGTACTCTTTCTAAATTTATCCATACATCTGGAAAAATACCTTCTTTAGCGAGCTTAGAAAGGGATGATCCACAGGAAACTATTAAAGCTTTATTCTTATACTTTTTTATTATATCTATCGTTTGTTCTAAGGAAGGACCGGAACCTATAATTAAGACAGGTATTTTGTTATTTTCTATCTTACTTTTTTCAAAGATCATTTTTCTTTTTAAAAGATAATTATAGTAAGCATTTTCAATAGCCTGCTCCTCATCATCAAAAAATCCTAAACCCTTGAGTAAATTTCTAATTTGATTATTTACAGTTTCTCTATAATTTGTGTTTTTTTCCTCATAATGAACGTAAATTGCAGGAAAAGCGAAACGAGAAGGAAAGTACCGGACATAGGAACTAAGAGTATAGAAAAGATATTCGTAACCTTGTTTTATTTTTGCAATATTGATAAAAAATTTTAACTTTCCTTTTTTTCTTTGAATATCCCAAATTTTTGTATAGTCAACAACATATAAAGATGCTATGAAAAATTCAAAATTATCTTCTAGAATAGCAATATCAAATGCGTTATATTTTTTTACTAAATCTTCTAAAAATAAACCAAGACCCAAACCTATGACTATTATAGATGAAAAATCCTTTATTTTCCTTTTTCGATAATATTTCTTCAAATATTTTTCTATAGGTTTTAAAGAATTATATATAAATTGACTATGTTTAAGGCTTTCGTTTTTTATATTTTTTAAGAAACCTTCAAATAAATTTTTTAAAGAATTTTTTATATATAATTCCGGTATATAATTTTTTGCTCCTTTGGGATAAATAGAAACTCCATTTAAGATTAAATCGTAATCATTATCGTAAATAACAAGTTTTATATCCGTTTCAAAGCCTTTAATTTTTTTTATGAAATCAACAAACTGTGGAAGTTCTTTTTCAAAAAGTTTTAAATTTTTTTCAAAAGTTTTTAATAGTTTATTTTTTATATATTTTTCCTTTTTCTTTGTAAGTTTAAATTCAACAGGTATTTTAAAAGTCATTAGTTTCCCTCCCACATTACTTTTTATTATTTTACTTTTAAATTTAAGATAACTTTTGCTATTTAATACCCCTAAAATAATTTTTTCGGAAAACGATATGTTAATTATAGATAAAGATAGAAAACAATAAGGAGGTAAATAAAAATGGCATTTAGAATTAATTACAACTATCTAGCAAACTTTACATTAACACAACTACATGGTACAGAGAAAAATTTAAACAAAGTAGTAACACAATTATCATCCGGTAGAAGAATAGTAACAGCAGCAGATGATGTATCAGGATATAACATTGTACAAAGATTAACAAGAGTATCTAAGGGAATCGAGCAAGGAATTATGAATTCTCAAGATGGTATGTCATTAGCACAAGTAGCATTATCTGCAACTCAACAAATGATTGACAACTATCAAACCGTAAGACAAAAAGCATTGCAAGCGGCAAACGAAACTGTAAATCCATCTGAAAGAAAGCAAATTGGAATTGAAATAGCAAAAATTATTGAAGCAATGGATAGACTTGCTCAACAAGTTGATTTTAATGAATTTAAGCTTTTCCAATCTGCTAACTTAAATGCTAATGGTGTTCATTATAATAGTTTTGGATATGTTGCTGAACAATATGCTGGTGCACAAAAATTAACTTTAGAATTATATTCTGATTCAAGCGATACTACAGCAACAACTATTAGTGCAGTTTATATAGGTAATAATGCTTACATTATAGAAGATAGTAAAAATGATTTCTATTTAATTAAGGGAGCTGTTAACAATACTATTATGAAAGCTGATTTAAAATCAAGTTATAAATTTTCAGCTAATAACGCACAACAGAAATTTGCAAGTATCTTAGAATATAATTCAAAATATGTTCAAATAACAGATGCATTAGTAAGTGCTATAAGTGGAAACAAGCTATCCCGTATAATGAATAAAGTTGCAGCTAATTTCTATGCAGATACTTATCAATTTATGATACAATATGGACCTGAAGCAGCCGAAGGAAAAACATCATTTGGAGCAAATGGAACTGGAGATAATAGAATATTTGTAGCAACATTTACAGAAAATGTATTTTCAAATGTTTTAAGAATACAAGTTAAAGATAAAAATTATCAAGAAATAGCTCAGGAATTAGAAAGCAAGTATGGATTTGGTGAAGGAGCTGCAGAATCTAAGATTTTAGACTTTGCGGATAAGGTTGGTAGATTAATTAATGTTCTTTCTGATAGAGCTGCAGACTTAGGTTCTACTATTAATCAATTGCAATCTATTGTTAACTTCAATGAACAAGCTAAAACTACAATTGATGAAGCTACATCAAGAATTAGAGATGTAGATTTTGCTAAAGCTACTGCTAAGTTCCAACAATTACAAATCTTAATGCAATCTGGTACTGCTATGCTTGCTCAAGCTAATCAACTCCCTCAATATGCTCTTAGACTTGTCGGTTAATAATAAATAATCTGCCCCGCCTTTGTGCGGGGCATTATAATTTTTATAATTTTAAAGAAATTTTATCAAGAGTTTTTAAATTTTCTTTTTCCTTTTCAAAAGTCCATATTAAATCATTATTTATATGTTTTTTATGTTTTTTAAAGTAAATTATATCTTCGTAAATAGTACTATACAAGTTTGCAAAAGCTTCTATAAATCCAGAGGGATGTCCAGGAGTCATTCTATTAAATATTCTATTTTTAAAATAACCATCTTCATAGCTTCTATCTATTTTAATTCTTTCTCCATTATCCTTATTTATATATAAAAACTCTGGTTTTTCCTGAATCCATATAGCACTTGCCTTATCTCCAAAAATAGAAATTTTTAAACCATTTCTATTTCCCAAGGAAACTTTACTTACCCATAGAAATATATTTATATCATCGGATTTAGCCAAAACTTTTATATCATCATAAACATTAAATTTCGAGTATTTAGCTCCTAAAACTTCTTTTATTTCTATAATAAAATTCCCGGTTAAATAAAAAAAAATGCTTCCAAGATGACTTGCTAAATCTAATAAAATTCCAGGAATTTTTCCATCTTTTTTTCTCCAAGCTGGAGGATAATTTATATGTTTAGGTGGTCT
>Ga0256838_1000106_pt1 | contig 58730 bp, 57 predicted proteins | sample 4571419metaG_FD_185978 | JGI IMG/M metagenome (GOLD analysis project Ga0256838, IMG submission 185978) | Hydrothermal vent microbial communities from Guaymas Basin, Mexico - 4571-419 | ecosystem: Environmental > Aquatic > Marine > Hydrothermal vents | place: Mexico: Guaymas Basin | collected... | reverse complement strand
GGGCCATTCGGCGCCCTTCCTCGCCGCCACGCTGCTAAGCCTCGCAGCCCTCGCTGCCTACCCCCTAGCCCGGAGGAGCCAGAGGGCTTGAGGCATTGAAGCACAGGAGGGGTGGGAGAAGCGTGGGGCACCGGCTCTGCGGCTCCCTGGGAGCCAAAAACGTTGAGGAGAGGCTTGTGTGTCGCACCGCCTATGCCCTATGCTCTAGGGCTTTGTTCCCGGTATTGGTGGTGTGGGCATTGTCTGGCTGCCGCCGCTGCTTGCCTGGACAGCCGCCTCTACCTCGGCGACGAGGCCTGCGGCCTGCTGTATGAGCGATGCCGCCGCGTCTATCTCCACCTTGGCCTGGACTAACAGTGTTGCTCTGACCGTTATCGTCGCTATCTCCGCGCCTATCTCGGCCTCAAGCCCTATCGACGCGTTTGTCTCGGCGTGGCTCTTGCCGTGCTGATCGACCGTCTCGTTGCCGCCCCACTGTAGTAGGGCCTTAGCGTTCTCTAGCCTTGTCTGCGCCTGGGCCAGGAGGCTCTGTGCCTCGCCGAGCTTGCTCGCCAGCGTAGCGTTTGCTGCCGCCTTCGGCATAAGCTCTTGTATCCTAGCCTCGAGGCTGGTGACGTTCTGCTCAAGCACCGCTATTCTGTCTAGTAGCTCCTGCCTGGCCTCCATGAGCTCCTGGTGGACTAGGCGCAGCGCTGTCCTCAGCTCCCTGGCTGCAGCCGTTAGGGCTTGCTTGGCCTGGCTGAGTGCCTCCGCCGCGGCAGTTAGGTTAGCCTGTTCCAGCATGTTCCTCGCCTCCTCGAGAAGCTTCTTTGCCTCGTTGAGCATGTTTGTCACGTTGGCTAGCCGCGCGCTGGCCTCCCCGGATATGTTGAAGCCGGCTGCAGTCAGCACCTGCACTGCTGCGGTCAAGTTGTTTGCGTCAGCGAGCAGCACCGTGGCCTGCTCCTCTGCCCTTGCTATGACGTTGCTGAGGGCCTCCTCGGTCTGCCTAGTCAGGTTGGCGGCCAGGGCCTGGGCTTCCTGGAGTCTCTGCATTGCCTGCTCCAGGAGGACCGCTGCGTTCGCCATCAACGTCACGTTCATGGTCTTTGCTGCCTCTTGTAGGCTCCGGAGCGACTCATTTATCATCCACATTGCCTGGTTCGCTAGGTCGAGCACCCGCTGCGCCATAGTAGTGTTGACCTTCACCGTCACCGGCGCGTTGAGGGCCGCGGCCGCCTCCAGGCCATGCCTGGCGGCCTCGACTGCCTCCTCGGCTTCCTTAGCGAGCATCCTGGCATGCTGAGCCATGGCCCTAGCCTTCTCCATTAGGCCGCTGGCTGTCACTGCCTCTGCGAGCGCCTTAGCGGCCTGCTGGAGCCTCTCCGCCGCCTGCTGGAGCAGCTGCATAGCAGCCTCGAGCCGGGCCTGGGCCTCGGTAATGTTGCCCGCGGCGGCCAGCCTCAGCGCCTCCTGCAGCTGCACGTTGGCGTTGCTGAGGAGCTGCATCGCCTCGGCAAGGCTCATGTTGGCTTCTGTGGTGTTGACGCCCAGATCTGCGTAGGCCTTCACGGCCAGGCGAAGCCTCTCCGCCAGCCCGATCAGTGCTGTCATTGTCTTGTTTGCTGCCGTGGCGGCTGTCTCGTTGAAGACGTGGCGGACTCTCTCCTCGGCACGCTTCTTTGCCTTCTCTACCCTCTTCCTGGCCTCCTCGGCTGCCTTCTCGGCGGCCTTCTTGGCTTTCTCGATTATGCTCTCCGCCTTCCTCCGCACCTCCTCAACAATCTTCGTGGCATGCTCTATCATCTTCTTGGCCTGCTCCTTCACCATCCTCCTTATCTCCTTGGCAAGCTCTATCCCATGCCTCATGCCTGCCTCGGCTGTGACCGCACCGAGAGCTGCATGGGCGTAGCTTCTTGCCTCTACAGCGAGCCTTAGCGCCGCCAGGGCCTTGGCTGCCGCCCCGGTGTAGTTGCCCTCGGCTAGGAGCTTCTCGGCATCAGCTAGCGTCCGGTTCGCCTCCTCGAGCAGACCCCACGCCTTCTCGATGAGCGCCTTAACGCCATCGCTAAGCGTTATGTTGTACTCCTTCACCGTCCTGTTAAGGGCCTCCAAGAGGGCCACAGTCGCAGCTATTGTGGAGTTTGCCCTCCTCGCCAGGCTCTCGACGGCCGCCGGCGTCTTCGCGGCCACTGCCGCCGGCAGCGTGGCGACGGGGAGCAGGTGCTTCCGGATCACGCTCGGCGGCAGCAGCTCCGGCATTCCATGCCTCGCCTTTATCTCCTCCATAAGCTCCCTCATGGAGGCTAGTGCTAGCCTCGCCTCGGCCCTAACCACGAGGCGGTCCGCGGACGCCAGCAGGCGGAGCGCAGAGGCATAGTCCCCAGCCTCAATGGCCTTCATGGCTCCCGTGAGCGTCCTGTTAGCCTCCTCAAGCAGCCGTAGAGCCACGGTATCGTTGGCGTCGAGGGCCGCCTTGTACGCGAGCTGTATCCTCGCCTGGAGCCTGGCGGCCCAGGCTTCCGCGGCCGCAGCGACCGCGCTAGTGCCGGGGCCCAGCGCCGCAGCTGCGGCAGCAGTGGTGTTCACGTCGCTTAGCATGCTTGCAGCAGCCGCTAGCTTGGCGGCTACATCCGGCGTGGCAGCCTTCTTGGCTATCCTTTCGACTATGCTGGTCGCCTTCTTTAGGTCGTGGAGCAGCTTCTCTATGAGGTGTATATCTATGCCGGTGGCGTTACCCGCCTTGGCCATCGCTTCGAGGAGATTTGTGAACGCATTGGCCAGTGTACCGCTCATGGCGTATACGTTCTCTGCCTCTATCCTCGCGAGGAGCCTCTCCTCGAGCATCAACGCGGCCTTCATGTTACCCTGTCTTATAGCAGCCTCTAGCTGCTCCGCAAGCCTCAGCAGCTCGGTGTCGTTGACCTCCGCGGCTAACTTCTTGGCTAGCTCAGCTAGCCTCCTAGCCATCTTCAGCTTGAGCCTCTCCTCGAGCAGCGCCCGTGCCTGCTCCGCCACGCGGAGGGCCTTGCCGGTCACCAGGTGGTAGATTACGTGCGCCTCGTGCAGCGTAGCCCTAAGCTGATCCAGTGTCATGCCGGCTATCTGCTCTGGGGTCATGTCGGCTATCTCCAGCAGCTTCTCCGCCACAGTCTCGTTAACGCCCAGCACGGCGGCGACCGTGGCTGGGCTGGCGTTCAAGGAGAGGTTCATGGACATGAGTAATCCACGCAGCAGCCCGGAGACCAGCAGCAGCTTAGCGCGCAGCTGCTCAACGTTCGCGTTAGCCGGCCCACTAGTAGCGTTAAGGGCCACCGTTGTTGTTGCCGTGGCATTGGTAGCATCTGTAACCTTCTCCGCTGAGGCAGTTGCCGCTAGCCCGGCTACGGGTATGCTTGCTACGAGCATGAGCACTAGCAGCGCGAGCGCCGCTGCACGGCGGACCCATTCCACGCGAAGTACGTGCATGGCCTTCATGGATGTGTCACCTCTTGCACCTCTGCCCCCGGTGTGGCACCCCTGGGGCTGTGGGAGGGCGACGGGTTCTCATAAGGACCCCCCGGAACGGGGCTGCCGGTACGTGGCTGGGACGTTCCACTGGTTTGTTCCATGACGGAGCGGTTGTTCCCGGGACTAACAGAAACAATAGCCAGTTATCTTCTGCTAGGCCCTATCCGGCACTGTGCCGTGGAGCAGCACAAGAATGGCGGGACGCACATGAGGGGAGAGCCATGACGGGTGAGAGTCTGTTCAAGGATACCGTTCTAAGAGGAACGGGGTGGACGCCACCCCGAGGGGGCTACGCTTTGGTGAGGGCTCTGAGGCCTCTACTGGCGCTGCTGGCGGTCGCCGCTGCATTGGCGCTGCCCGCGTTTGCGGCCCAGACCTCCGCGACGGTGGTCGTGAAGAGAGACGGCACCGTGGAGGCGCTGATCCGGACTACCGCGGAGCCCGGCCTTAACGCCTACCCTGCCCCGGCGCCACCGTTGCCGACCACTATCATAGCAGAGGTTGACGGCAAGGCCGTCCCCGTGGTCTACGACAACGGCACAATCTACGTGGCAACCGACAAGCCGGCCAACGTGACGATAACATACCTCGTCAACACAACGGTTAGGGACGGCTATGCAGAGTTCAACCTGGGGCAAGGCCGTGTACTCCTCTGCCTAGAGCCTGGGGTTGTGCTGCTAAACCTGCCCCAGGAGATAGAGAGCGTCAAACAGCTACCTGACGGCAGCCTAGAGGTTATGCTCAAGGGTCCCGCCGTGATACGCTACACCGTGGCCCAGCCGCCGCAGCCACCGGCCACGGCTACCACGACAACAGCCACTACGGCCACAACAGCTACCACTACAAGAACTAGGATCGCCACGACCACCACGACAGGGGCAACAGCTACAACCACGGAAGCCGCCACAAAAAGCCCTGCCTCAACGGGAACCACGAGAAGGACCGGGGCGACTGCCACAACGCAGGCGAGAGAGGTCGAAACGGCTACGCAGCAGCCAGCAGCCACCGCTACTGTGACCGCAACCGGCGCCACCACTACGCCGAGAGCTGGCGGCGTGCCGGCCACAGCGGTTGCCGCCGTGGTAGTCGCTGTCGCTGTGGCCGTGGCCGCGCTGCTCCTCCGGGGCCGCCGCGGCGCAGCGCCCGCCCCCTCTAACGGTGGCGGTGGGCCTGGTAGCCTGGGGGGCGGGGGCGCCGAGTCGGCGGTGACCGTTCAGCCCCGGGGGCTCGACGAGGTCGATAGGAGGATACTGGAGAAGCTGCGGGAGCATGGCGGCACGATGCTGCAGAGCCAGCTGCTACGCGAGACTGGTTTGCCTAAGACGACTCTGTGGAGGCATGTGCAGAAGCTGGAGAAGCTGGGCTATATTGAGGTTGTGCGTGAGGGCAGGAGCAACCGGCTGATACTTAGGAGGGATGTGTGGTAGGCTGCTGTTCACTGTTTCTCGGTTTTTGTCGGTTTTGTGGAGCGGCGTTGTCTTGGCGTCCTTGTTCTTCCGCGCTCACCTTTCTACAGATTTTTCGTGTGCTATACAGCCATGAATGGTTTTAAGGGGGTTTGGGGGAGGGGCGTGGGAGCGGGAACACGTTAGGAGAGGTATTGACACAACCGTTGTGCGGGATAGAGGTGGGCGAGATGGTGCGTTTTGTTCTCCGCGGCTAAGAGGCACCCCACCCGCAAGGAGGTGGTGGGGTTCGATTCCTGGGGCCGGCCAGGGGACAGCGTGCCGGGGCTCCTCGAGCTCTGGGAGCCTAGCCGCCGCTACGCGGAGAAGCCCCGAATAGCCGAGCGGAGCATACTCATAGTCGAGGATGTGCGGGTAGAGTTTGGCGGCATCGTGGCGGTGGACGGGGCTGGGTTCCGCCTAGAGCCCGGCCAGATCCTGGCCCTCATAGGCCCCAACGGGGCCGGGAAGACTAGCCTGTTGAACGTTGTGAGCGGCTTCTATCGGCCCCGGAGAGGCCACGTGATATTCATGGGCAGGGATATCACGCACCTGCCGCCCCATAAGAGGGCCAGAATGGGGCTAGCCAGGACGTTCCAGCATAGCGAGCTCTTCATGCACATGACTGTCGTGGAGAACATAATGACCGGGCTGGAGCCTTGGCGCCGCTACAGCCTGCTCGACGCCGCCCTCTGGACGGAAAAGGCGAGGCGCTGGGAAGAGTGGGCCAGGTGGAAGGCGGAGCAGGTGATTGACCTCCTGGAGCTGCACCGTTACCGCGACCGGGTGGTCGAGGGGCTGCCGCCTGGGATACAGAAGCGGGTCGACCTGGCGAGGGCGCTTGCGCAGGACCCGAAAGTGGTCCTCATGGATGAGCCTATGGCTGGCCTGAGCAGGGAGGAGAAGGAGGACCTAGCGAGAGCTATAGTAGAGGTCAATGAGACGCAGGGGGTCTCCTTCGTCCTGGTGGAGCACGACCTCGAGGTAGTGATGGACCTCTGTGACTACGTTGTAGCGATGGAGTCTGGGAGGGTTATCGCCGAGGGGCCGCCGGAGGCGGTCGCCAGGGACCCGAAGGTTGTGGAGGCCTACCTGGGCGGATAGCCCTGCCCGTGCACGCTCTTTCTCGCAACGTGTCTAGGCGTTGGCCTCGCCGTCTCGGCCAGTAGATAGTCGGAGCATCGGAGTATAGGGGTGGGGATGTATGGAGGGTAACGGGGCTAAGCCCTACGATACGACGTTCCCCTGGCTGCTGGAGGCCCGTGCCCGGAGGAGCCCAGAGACAACCGCGTTCCGGTGGAAACGGTACGGGGTCTGGAGGCGGTTCACGTGGCGCGACTATTACCTCATGGTGCGGTGGGCTGCGCTCGGGCTCTACGAGCTCGGCCTCGGCCGTGGAGACGTGCTGGCCTTCATCATGGGTAACCGGCCGGCGTGGCCAATCTACGAGGTCGGGGCCCAGAGCGTGGGGGCTGCAACGGTCGGCATATACAAGGATAGCTTGAGCGACGAGGTTGCCTACGTGCTGCAGGCTAGCGATGCGCGTGTCGTGCTCGTGGAGGGCCAGGAGCAGCTGGATCGTGTGCTTGAGGTGCTGGACCGGACCAGGGTCGAGAAGATAATAGTTGACGAGGCTAAGGGGCTTCACATGTACCGCGAGAAGCTCGGCGACCTAATCATGACGTTCCGTGACCTCCTCGAGGCCGGGAGGAGGCTTGACAGGAGCGAGCCCGGGCTCTATGATAAGCTGACTGGCGACCTCTCCCCAGAGGATCCTGCAGGCCTCTTCACCACTAGTGGTACCACGGGGCGCCCCAAGCTCGCCATGCTTAGCCACAGGAACCTGCTTGCAATGGCTTATCAGTTGAACCAGCTGGACCCCGTTGGCGAGGACTGGGAGTACGTCTCGATGCTTCCGCCGGCGTGGGTCGGCGAGCAGATGATGAGCATCGCGCTGCACTACGTGGCCGGGTTCCGCGTCAACTTCCCGGAGAAGCCGGAGACCGTGTGGGAGGACTTCCGCGAGATAGCGCCACACTTCCTCTTCGCACCGCCCCGGGTCTGGGAGAGGATAGCCAAGGACGTTATGGCAAAGATAGAGGACAGCGACCCGTTGAAGAAGGCGGTGTATCGGGCATCGATAGCGGCCGGCTACGCGGCCGCCAAGAGGCGCCTGGTGCCCGGGAGGAGGGAGCCTCCCGCGCCGTGGAGGCTGCTCCGGTTCCTCGCCTACTGGGCGGCGCTCCGGGGCATCCTCGACAAGACGGGGCTGAAGAGGGTGCGGAGGGCCTACACCGGCGGCGCCATGCTCGGCGAGGACTACGTGCTCTACATGCACGCCCTGGGCGTGAACCTGAAGCAGATCTACGGCCAGACCGAGGTGGCGGGCATCGCTGTGGTGCACCCGGACGACGACGTGAGGCTTGACACTGTGGGGAAGCCGCTTCCCGAGACCAGGGTGCGGATAGACCCCGAGACGGGAGAGATACTTATCAAGAGCCCGGCCGTCATGAAGGGCTACTACCGTAACCCTGAGGCGACGAGGAAGACCCTGGATCCCGACGGGTGGCTCCACACCGGGGACGTGGGCGAGTTGACCGAGGACGGGCACCTCGTGGTGCACGACAGGGCGAAGGAGATACTTGTGCTCAGCGACGGCACCAGGGTGGCGCCTCAGGTGGTCCAGAACAAGCTCAAGTTCAGCCCCTACATAGCCGAGGCCGCGATAATAGGCCATGGGAGGCCGTTCCTGGTGGCCCTGCTCAACATAGACTACGCGACGGTGTCGCGTTGGGCGGAGAGGAGGAGGATACCGTTCAGCGGCTACAGCGACCTCAGCCAGAAGCCTGAGGTCCTCGAGCTGCTCCGCAGGGAGGTTGCGAGGGCCAACAGGAGGCTTCCGCCGCGGCTAAGGGTGAGGCGGTTCGCCAGCCTCTTCAAGGAGTTCCACCCGGACGACGGGGAGATGACGAGGACCCGGAAGCTGCGGCGCAGGGTGATAGAGGAGCGCTACAAGGGGCTAATAGAGGCCATGTACAGGGGCGAGGAGGAGTACATGCTAACCGTAGAGCTGAGGCTGGAGGATGGACGCCGCGTCAAGGCCACCAGGCCCGTGAAGATACTCGACGCCCCCGAGTAGCCCGCGGAGAGAGGCGCTGGGGAGGGCATGGCGGCATGGTGGTGCTTACCGCGCAGACGGCCGCGGTGAACACGTTCCAGGCCCTCGTGATGGGGCTCGTGTTCGCCGCACTCGGCCTCGGCTTCAACATAGTCTACCGAGTCAGCAAGAGCATAAACCTGGCCCACCCTACGCTGGTGCTGCTTGCCGCCTACACGGCGCTCGTGGTCTCCACGAGGCTTGGCGCAGGCATGGCCGTGGCTGTGGCCGCCGCAGCCGCTGTGGGCGCAGCTGCGGGCGCAGCACTAGAGGTTCTCATAGCCAGGCCCCTCCGAGGCAGGCCGCCGATAGCGCTCATAGCTGCGACGCTTGGAGCCTACTACGTGTTCAAGGCCCTGGCTAAGATGATAGCCGGCGATATGTGGACCACCGCGAGCCTCCCCCTGCCGACCTTCACGGCCAGGTTCGGCCCCGTGGTGGTGGACGCGAGCGACCTGCTCGCGCTGGGCCTGGCTGGCGGCCTGGTGGCCGCCGTGGCGGCGCTGCACCGCTACACCAGGCTCGGCGTCGCGATGAGGGCTGTGGCGGAGGACCCCTACGGCGCTGCGGCCTACGGGCTCCCGGTGCGTATGTTGACGATGCTGAGCTGGGCCATAGCGGGCGCGGCGGGCGGCGTCGCGGCCGTGGCGTTGGCGGCGAAGACGGGCGTTGAGCCGTCTCTCGAGGTCTACGTGATAGAGGCTCTAGCGGCTAGCCTGCTGGCTGGGCTGGACAGCATCGCGGGCATAGTGCTTGGGGGGCTGGTGCTGGGCCTGGTCTACCAGTATAGCAACTTCCTGCTCGGCACTATTTTGCCCGGCTTCGGGGAGGCAGCCGCCTTCACCCTGATGCTGTTCGTGCTGCTAGTCAAGCCGTACGGTATCTTCGGGACCGAGAGGATAGAGAGAGTCTAGGCTGGGCTGGGGTGGCTAAGCCATGCCGGCGGGTGTGTTCAAGGAACGCTACGCGGAGCTCATGGCTCATCTCCGGTACCCCATTCACTGGGCGGGTCTTGCGCTGGGCGTAGCGGTGCTGGCGCTGCTACCCCTAGCCGGCGCCTACTCTGTCTCGCTGGCTGCAGACGCGGCCGTGTTCCTGATAGCAGCTATAGGGTTGAACATTACTACGGGACTGGCTGGGCAGATATCGCTTGCCCAGGGCGCGTTGATGGGCGTAGGCGCCTATGCCGTGGCTAAGACTGTGGAGGCGTTGGCCGCCGGGGGCCACAGCGTGGCCGGGATGGCTCTGTTGCTGATACCGGCCGCTGGGCTGGCGGCCGCGGCCGTTGGGCTACTGCTGGCGCTACCCTCGTTCCGGCTGAAGGGCTACTACCTGGCCATGGCTAGCCTTGCCGCGCAGGTGCTCCTCGTATACATCTTCAAGACGATAATCGACCCGCAACAGGGAATAACCATGCCCGACGAGGCCAAGACCGTCGCCGACATATACTTCGGGGACGGGTACCCCATGTACTACCTCGTGATAGCCATAACCGCAGTTATGGCGCTCGCGGCTGCCAACATCGGGAGGAGCAGTGTTGGCCGAGCAATGAAGGCCGTACGGGACAATGACGTCTCCGCCTCTATAGTGGGCATAGACGTTGCCCGCACGAAGGCGCTGGCGTTCGCGCTAGGCGCCTTCTATGCGGGCATTGCAGGCGCGCTCTACGCGCTGACAAACAACAGCGTCGCATGGGACGCGTTCGAGCTCGCCACAAGCATAGACCTGCTGGCGATGGTGCTGGTTGGCGGGGCCGGCCGCATCATCTGGGGAAGCCTGCTGGGCGTGCTACTGCTCAGGGTAGTGTGGAGCAACCTCGACGCGCCCCTGTCGAGCCTGGGCTTCATCAACCTGGTTGGGGGCGTCGACGCGGTGAAGTACCTGGTGTTCGGGCTGCTCGTCGCATACTTCGTGGTGAAGGAGCCGGAGGGTCTGATAGGGGTGCTGCGCAGAGTGAAGGAGTATCTTAGACTGTGGCCGTTCAGCTACTAGGCCCCGCCCAGCAGCCACGGCGATTACGCTGACGACGCTGTGTGCCTCTTCCCCCCACTGTACACGCTGTTCTATCATGTTTTAACTAGTGTTTCTTTTCGGTACTAGCTGTTTTGGTGCATATTTCTTTTTACATATTCTACATGTAGGAAACTTTTTAAGTTATTCTCTAAGGCGTGTGTGGGCTGGAGGTGGGATAGGGGTGCGTGCCCGCACAGCCCTCATAGCCGCCATAGTCGTCATCGTGGTTGTCGCCGCAGCCGCCTTCATGCTCGCTGGCCGCGGTGGCGGAGGAGCCACGACTGCCACGACGTCGCCTACTCAGACGTCGCCGGCCGCCAGCCCTGGCGGGGGACAGGGCGGCAAGGAGATAACGCTGAACGTGGGCCTGCTGGTTGACACGAGCGGCCCGACAAGCGGCGTAGGCAGGCCCTACGCTATGGGCGCCGAGGCCGCATTCAAATACTTCAACGAGAAGGGCGTCTACACCAGTGACGGTGTGCGCGTGAAGCTGAACTACATAAAGAGGGACTACGGCTACAACCCAACCCGGGCCCAGCAGTACTACAAGGAGTTCCGTGACCAGTACCACGTGGTGGCCATAGTAGGCTGGGGCACGGCGGACACCGAGCAGCTGAGCAGCCAGACGGCGAAGGATAAGATACTGTACATATCTGCCAGCTACTCTGCCAAGCTAGTGAAGCAGCCCTACAACTTCTTCCCCGCCCCCGACTACAGCACCCAGGCCTGCGCTGCCGTCACCTGGATGGCGGGGAAGAAGCCCGGCGCGACGCTAGTGCTGCTCTACGACCACACAGTGGCCTACAGCAAGAGCCCGATACCCGCAATAAAGGCTATAGCGGAGAAGCTGGGGCTGAAGGTCTATGACGTGAACCTGCCCCTGAAGGCTAGCGACGCTGACGCGGAGAACGCGATACAGCAGGCAGCCCAGTACAAACCTGACTTCATATGGTGCGGCAACACGATAAGCAGCTGCAGCCGCGCCGCCAAGGCGATGGCCAAGTACGGGCTAGACGCCGTCATGGTTGCCGACGTGTGGGGCTTCGACGAGCGCTTCCCCAAGCTGACGGGCGTCCCCGAGAAGATAGCGGGCAAGGCTGCGGGTGTCTCGCCCTGGCTGTGGCCCGAGGGCCGCGAGAACCAGCCAGGCTACCGGGAGCTGTACGAGGCCGCCAAGATGCTCGACGCCAAAGTGGATCTGCACTTCATGCAGGGCTTCATGAATGTCTGGCTGCTGGTCAAGGCCATAGAGAGGACCGACTCCAAAACACTCATGGAGAAGAAGGGTGAGGCGCTCAAGAATGCCCTGGAGAGTAGCTGTAACGGCGACCCGATAAAGCTGGGTGACATAACCCCCGAGATGCGGTACTGCCCGGGCAACCACCTGCCATTCAAGAGCAGCTACATAGTGGTATGGGACGGCAAGGACTTCAAGTTTGAGGGGCCGATAACACCCGAGGGCGTCGACTGCGTCAAGGTAACGATAGAGGCTGAGAAGTAGTACTCAAGACAGTGCAGCCGCGCGTACCCCCAGCCCAGGCTTTTTTCCTTCCCGCAGCCAGCGCCTCCAGAGGCCGCCGTGTGTATGAGCCTACTCCGCGCAGGGAGACGGCGGTGAACAAGGCATGCCCCCGATGCTGTTCGTGAACAACATAGAGGTCGTCTATCATCCCTACATCCTCGTATTGAAGGGTATAAGCATCAAGGTGCCTGAGGGCAGCATAGTCGCCGTGCTGGGCCCCAACGGGGCCGGCAAGACCACCCTTCTCAAGGCGATATCTGGGCTGATAAAGCTGGACCGCGGCAGGGTCACGAAGGGCGAGATAAGGTTCCGTGGGACCCCTATACAGAACCGCGACCCCGACATTGTGTCCCGGATGGGGATAATCTACGTGGCAGAGGGCAGGAGGATATTCAAGGAGCTCACTGTCGAGGAGAACATCGAGGCTGTGAGCTACGCCTGGGGGAGCGGCGACCCCGACCTGGTCTACAAGTATTTCCCCAGGCTCCGGGCGCGGAGGAAGAGCAGGGCTGGCTACCTGAGTGGCGGAGAGCAGCAGATGCTCGCCATAGGCCTCGCGCTGCTCGCCCAGCCGAGGCTCCTCATGCTCGACGAGCCGAGCCTGGGCCTGGCCCCGAAGATAGTTAACGAGGTCTACGAGAGCGTCAAGAGGCTCCACGAGGAGGAGGGCACGACTATACTGCTGGCTGAGCAGAATGCCCGGAAGGCGCTCGAGATAGCCGACTACGGCTACATAATCGAGAACGGCAAGATAGTCATTGAGGGTGAGGCCGAGAAGCTCCGCAGCGACAAGGACGTCCAGGAGTTCTACCTGGGCCTCAAGAAGGCCGAGGGCGTGAGCTACCGGAGGGCCAAGTGGTATCGTAGGAAGAAGCGCTGGGTCTGAACCATTCTCTCGGGCCCCCGCTGCTGCGTAGCCAGAGGCTCCCCCCGATCCTGGCTTATGGGCAGGGGCTGCGCCTTGTCCCCGCGGTGGGGCTCCTCTTGCTGATCGCCGAGCTCCACGCAGCGGAGAGGCCCTCGGGGGCCGCCGGGGCGCCGCTCTCCTCCTCATAGTCGCTGGACTTGTCACAGCCTACGCCCTATGGTGTCTACAGGGGGCTCATGGAGAGGGACTACAGCTTCCTCCATAGCGACGAGTACCGGGCCGCCGTGTGGCTCGAGTCCCTGGCCCGGCAGGGAGGACCCGTCCGCATATACGCGATGTATGGGCCGAGGCTGCACGGGAATCAGTGGCTCAACGTGTTCGCGCCCCACGTGGGCCAGGCGCTGAGCGGCTTCATGGAGGGATGCCTCGACGCCCACACGTACAGGCTAGACTACCTCATCAAAGAGAGCCTGGACGTGGAAGCCGTCTACAAGCTGCTGCGGGAGACCTGCACCAACCACCTCCTAGTAGACAAGCTAGTGGACAAGGCCTGGCTCCAAGAGACTAGGCCAAACGTAGTCAACCTAATGGAGGAGAGGGGCCTCCTGGAGCCCGTTGAGGAGCTGAACAGGCTACTGTCCTACAGCGTCCTCCTACGCGTCAAGGGCCTCAGCTGCAGCCCAGGGCCAAACATCGAGCCGGCCTTCTGGACCCCGGCCCGGCTGCTCGGTCTAGCTGCCACAGCCGCCGCGGCCCTACTGCTCCGGAGAATGACCCAGGGCTAGGCCTCGACACGCCCTAGGTCCCTCCCACATTAGGCTAGGAGAACTCGCCTAGCTCGGTAGAGCGGGGTACCTCCTCTGCGGGGGCGCCGGGAGGGGCAGCCATGGCGGGTATTTGAGGCCTGGGGGCCGGTGTCACGGGGCCCGCCGGGTTAGGTAGCCGTCCTGGGGCACAAGTAGACACACCGGCGCTGAGAGCCATGGCACGAGTAGATGACTTCGCAAAGATATGGAACCCTCAGCCCAAGGGCCCCGGCCTCGTGGACAAGATAAGGCACACGATAAACCCGCCGCCGCCCCTAAGGCACAAGCTGGCGCTAGCGCTGTACAAGCTGCGTGTTCAGAACAACAGGCTCGAGTACACCATCGCTAAGATGAGGGAGCGTGACCAGGCGCTATTCGAGAAGGTCGTCCAGGCACAGATGGAGAAGGACAAGACCAGGGCCGCGATGTACGCTGCTGAGGTAGCTGAGCTTAGGAAGATGATAAAGAGCCTCATGGTCGCCAAGTACGCGCTTGAGAGGGTGACACTTCGCCTAGAGACCGTCATGACTATGGGCGACGTGCTGGTGGGCCTAGCGCCCGTAGTAGCCGTGATCAAGGACCTCCGCCACTACCTGGTCAACCTGGTGCCCGAGATAGGCCTCGAGATGGCCGAGATAGGCGACCTGCTCGAGAGCGTGGTGACAGAGGCGGGCGAGTTCACTGGCGCCTTCGCCGCCATGCCTACCGTGGCCAGCGAGGAGGCCAGGAAGATAATGGAGGAGGCTGCTGCGATAGCCGAGCAGAGGATGAAGGCCGAGTTCCCGGAGCTCCCTGGCGCCGCCTTCCCCACACCCGGCAGCCAGCAGAACAACAAGTGAGGCAAACACAGCCCGCCGACATTTTCTCCATTGGCGCCTCATCTTTTACCGCAATGGGGCGAGAAGTTCCGCCCCTCAATCAACCCCTCTGTGGTACCTGGCTAGCCTTCCTCTTTGAGCCTCCTCACCGCGTCTGTGATGCGCGCGGCTAGTTCTCTGAGGCTTGGTAGATGTGTGAGCCTTGCCGCCCTGAGCTCGGCCACTATCTCGCCCTCTTCGGGGTCATAGCCTGCGTCATACTCGTCAAGTGTGTCGGTGCCCGGCGCCTCCTCTATAGCCTCGAGTATAGCTTCCTCCGCCTCGAGGGGGTCGAGGCCACGGGGGGCGGCGAGCGCCAGCGTCGCCTCCACGCCGTCGGGGCTAGCGTCGAGGCTTATCCTAGCCGCCCACTGAGGCTCGGCCTCAATTATTATCCTCGGCCCATAGGGGTCGAGATCTATCCTCTTCACGTCGCTGGGTGAGAGGCCGGTGCCCCGGAGCAGCCTGGCCAGCGTGTCGCGTAGGCTCTCGCAGAGACCCTCACCGCCTTCTCCCTGTGTCATCGCGTCCCCCACCATGCTGCCGGGCTCTTCGGTAGGCTTCTCGGGGTGGAACAGCTACCCCCATATGATGCTTACGAGGAGCCTTAGCTGGGCCTCGAGGCCCTCATAGAGCCTTAGGAGCTTGTCTTCGAGCCCTAGCTCCGCCAGGGGGTCCCAGCTGCCCTCGAGGAGGGCCTCGAGGCCGGTGGGGCCCCGGTAGGCGAGCACGCCGGCGGCCGTGGCCGCTAGGAGTCCCGCCGCTAGGGCGGCTAGGAGGCCCCAGCGGGGCCTGCCGAGGAGTAGGTAGTCGACTAGCCTCTTGGATGCCATGTAGGCTATCCAGGCGGCCGCAGCCGCTAGGCCGAAGACGAGGGCCTTCTCTGTCGCCGTGGCCGCCTTTGCGGCCAGCATGGATGCCAGCGTCCAGGCGGTGTAGGCCGCGGCTGCGCCGTAGACGAGGCTCGAGAGCATCGACGCCTGGCCCAGTGCCTCGGCGAGCACCTGGGGCCCTGGAGTGAGCCTCTCGAGCAGCCTCCTCTGGGCCTCCTCTGCCGCCAGCTGGGGCTGGGATAGGGCCAGGAGCTGGGCTCCGAGCCTTCGGGCGGCGGCGGAGACGGCTGCAACTGCTACACCGTATACCAGCAGCCTGCCTAGGAGCGTGGAGGAGAGCGCCGCCCAGGCCCTCTTGGCTAGCTCGGGCAGGAACTGGGGCGGAGACAGAGAGACCAGGCCCCCGAGGACTGAGCCCGCCATGGAGGCGAGGGCCAGCGAGGCGGAGACGAAGACAGCCTCGATAACCAAAACCCTAGCCATGCTCGAGGGCTGGATCCTCGCCTCGGCACCCGGCCGGGTTGCCAGCTGGTAGAGGAGACTCGAGCCGATAGCCAGCACTATAGGGAGCCAGAGCGTGGCCCCCGCCACGCCGCCGACGGCTGCACCGAACGCTACCAGCGCCAGCGAGAGCGATGGCATATAGGCTAGCACAGCTATGAACGCAGCAGCCGCAATGGCGTAGGGCGCTACGTTGAGCGTTGCCGCTAGCCCCGGAGCACCCCTGGCGTAGACGTAGCGGGCCGCCCAAGCCCAGAACGGCGACCAGACAGTATAGGCCGCCATTGCAGAGTAGACCGCCGCTAGGTAGAGGTAGAGCAGCCGGAGAGCCTCCAAGCGGCCAGACTCCAAGCAGTCACCACCCCCCAGCCACTGGCGCCCCAGTATCCCAGACCACTAGCCAGCCACCACCAGCCGCCTTGGTGACCGCGGCCGCACGGACCTTGTAGACAGTCTCCAGCCCCTCGGGGGGCCTAGGGATCGCCGCCAGCCTCACTATGCGGGCCGCACGGACCACCCGGGCGAGCTCCTCGAGCTCGCCGGCGCGGCCGCGGCAGCCACCGCCGAGCGGAGACACGAGCACAGCTACCGCCGGCCGGCGGGGGCCGAGCCGCGCTGCGAGCCGCCTCGCCGGGACGGGCGGGCAGCTACAGGACGCGGCGCCGGCAACGCCGGAGGCGCCATACTGGATGCTGGAGAGTAGAGCCGCTGCAGCCCGGCTGGCTGTGGGGCCTCGTAGCCAGCCGGTAGCCGCTACGCCGCCGTCGGGGAGTAGAGCCAGGAGGGCCACCTCTTCGCCCTGCCTTGCTGCCCAGGAGACGGCGCCTGCCGCGACCCGTGCTGCCGCCTCGGCTAGGGTGTGGCCTGGCACGCCCCACAAGCCGCATGCCAGGTCGGCTATGACCAGGATGCGGCCCCTGGTCTCCTTCTCGAAGACCTTTACGAGGAGCTTGCCGGTCCTGGCGCTGGACTTCCAGTCGATGAGCCTAGAGTCGTCGTCGGGCATGTACTCGCGGAGCTCAAGGAACACTGTGCCGCTGCCCCGCAGCCCCGTTGTGGAGGCTGCCGCCGCGACCAGCCAGCCGAGAGCCCTCCCCGCGATACGCGCCGGCTTCGGGGCCACCCGGGTCTCCGAGACCCCGCGGGGCGTGGCTCGGCCAAGGTCGGCGGTGAGCAGGCCGAGCCAGTCCCGCGCGGTTATCCTAGTCTTACCCCACCGGTGCCTCCCCGGCCTACCCCGCAGCCTGTAAGCGAGCTCAGCACACCCGCCCGGGACCGCGGGGACCGCGCCCCGGGGCGGGCTGAGCCGCTCCATGCCCGGCGGTGCCTCGTCCTCGACTACTAGGTCTACGCCGCTGGGGAGGCTGCTGCAGACCCGGAGCCCCACCTCGAAGCTGGCGCCGTCGCTGGGCCTGGTGAGCAGCCTCCTCTCGAGCCTGGCCACCGCCGCCGCGGCTCTAGCCGCGAAGAAGGCGCGATAGGCAAGGAGGAACACGAGTACCGCGAATCCCCAGGCGGCGAGCGTCTGGCCACGGAACTGGGGGCCCGCGACGGCGCCAGCCGCTATTAGGCCGGCGGCGAGCGCCGCGACGCCGTGGCCGCGTGGTGTGAGCCTCGCCTCAGCCCGCCTTGGGCTCATTCCGGCTCCTCCCCGTTGCCGCCCAGGACGCGAGCGCCTCCACCAGCGCCAGCGCCGTGTCCCTTACGCGGCCCCTGCCGAGTCTCGGCGGCTTCCCTGTCTCGGCGGCGATTAGCGCTTTCCTGGCGGATGCGGGGTCGACGCCGGCGGCCGCGGCTAGGCGGCGGAGCATGCGGTCATCCACCGCGACGCTGGCTGGGCTTGCGCCGAGCGCTATTCTCGTCGCCTCCTGCAGCGCGGCCAGGGCCTCCTCGAGGGAGGCAGCCCTGGGAGCCGCTTCTGCCTCGCTGGGCTTCTCCCGGGTGGACGCTACGCCGCGGTCGCCTGGGCCCAGGCTCGCCACGTAGTAGACCGCCGCGGCCACCATGGCCGCCACTAGCACCGCGAAGGGGTTGTAGATGAGCCGCTGGTAGAGCGTCTGCTCGGCCTTGGCGTACTCCTCGGCCGCCCTGGCCAGGGCTACGCCTGGCTGGAGGATTATCCCCGAGGGCGTCTTGGGCTGGGGGAGGAACACGGTGGGCTGGAGAACCAGGACGTCCCGGAGGCTGCCGCCGGCCGCGTAGGCGAAGAGGCCCATGAAGCCCTGCGAGGGGTCTAGCCCTGCCTGCTTCTCTGCCCTTACCAGGGCGTTGCTGAACACGGGCCAGTCGGGGATGTAGACTATGCGCACACCCAGCGGTGTCTCGAGGGCTAGGACTCCGGGCAGTCTGTCGCGGGACATGCCAGTGGCTACCGCCACCGGCCTCCAGGCCGTCACGGGCTCGACACGGTCTGGCGCGTAGAGTACGAAGGGGCCCCGGACGGGGCCGCCTGGGAGGACAAGGTAGAGGCCGGGTGCTTGTTCGAGCGTGACAGGGGCCGAGCCAGCCACCGCGGCCGCGACTAGGCGGCCACAGCTGTAGTTCCCGCTGGAGGCCACGACGAGGCCAACCACCCGCCCCGACTCTGCTATCCTGTTGATTATCTCCGCTAGCGCGGCCGCGTCAGCACTACTGCAGGACATGGGCCCCGCTATGAGGTAGACTATGGGGCCGCTCCAGTCTCTCGGCGGCTCCACCCCTACCCCCAGGGAGGCGCCGGCCTGCTCCAGCATGCCGGCAAGCTCGGCCATGCCGAGGCTCCCGTTGTCCAGTAGGCTGCCCGGCCTGGGCCCACCGGGGCCCAGGAGCAGGAGCCTGGGCGCGGCCTCGAAAGCAGCCATCAACGCGACTATGAAGAGGCCTACAAGGAACCAGAAGGGTATGCGCATAGCGCCCCCGGTCACCTCCGGCCGGCTCTCCTTGCCGCCAGTAGGCGGCGTGCCTCGCGCAGCGCGCGGCGGAGAGCCTCGAGCTCAGATGCGCCGCCGTGGCCGAAACGCAGCTTCTCGTAGGCGGAAGCCGCTGCCCAGTAGAGGCGGGCTGCCGCGCCGCCGCCCAGGCTGCGGCCATACTCGCGGTGGGTCTCGCTAGGCCTACGCGGCCTATATGCCCGGCTCATAGCCTCGAGGATGGCCGCGAAGGCCTCCGCCGCCTCAACATCTAAGTGGCCACCCACAGCGCCGGCCTCTGCCTTTGCCAGCCTCCTCTCCACCATAGCTAGACGTATGCTTTCAACAGTTCTCTTCAGTAGACCGGTGCGTGCCGCGGCAGCCACCGCTAAGACGGCCACTGCCGCGGCGGCTGCCAGGCGGACCCAGCCTGGGGGCTCCAGGCTCGGCGCCGGAGGAGGGGAGGGGAGCAGCGTTGCGGGAGATGAGGCCGACGCCGCCTCGGCGCCACCCTCGGGGACCTGCATCGAGCCGCCCACAGTGCGGGCTATGAGGCCCGTTATGTTGGCGAATAGGCTGTTAGTGCCTGTATTGTTTAGGAGCCAGCTGAGGCCCTCGATGCGGAGAGGCTGGAGGCCTTGGCCCTCTTGGAGGGCTAGCTTTGTGCTCTCCGCGACCACGCCTGCGGCGGCCTCGATGAGCCTCGTGGCAGCCTCTGGGCCTCCGCCGGCGGCTCCAGCCGTCTTGCCGGCGGCGAGTTTCTCGGATAGTATGGTTGCCTCCTTGAGGTCGACTGTGACGCCGTTGCCCGTGGGTTTGAGGGAGGCGGCTTCGGCTAGGAGCTTGGCTAGCTGCTCTGGGCTCATCCCTAGGCTCTTGGCTGCCTCCTCGATGAGGCGGCGCGCGGCCTCCTTGCCGACGAGGTTTTCGAGTACCTTGCGTAGCTTCCTGGCGGCCTCTGCTGCCCGGGCATAGTCTCCGGCGCGGAGCGCGTCCGCGGCCTCATGTAGTATCTCGGCGTAGGCCTGGCCGCCCGGCAGGCTGGCCAGGGTGTCGGCGAGTTCTTCGAGCTTCTCTACACTCGGGGCAATACTGGCTTGGCCTGTCTCTGCCGTGTTGGCCGCTGCCTCGCTGCCGGCGACTGTCTCGTTGGTCCGCTGTTTTTCCTCTCCTGCCGCCCCGCCGCCGGGGGCGGAGGAGGGCGGTGTCACTGTGGTTATCCATCCGAGGGCCCAGAGGATGATGCGCTGCTGCCCGGGCACGGTGAATATGACGTAGTAGGGCTCTATGGGGCTCTGGAGGTCGTTTATTACTAGGTTTGGGAAATGTATCTTGCCCTCACGTACGAGCGCCCACGCCACTAGGCGGGCCACGGCGTAGTCTATGTAGAGGTTGTTGTTTATCGCTCGGAGTCCTGCGGCGCGGGCAATGTAGCCCAGTACCTGGGGGTCTCCTCGGTGCCGTGCGAGTAGCTTGAGCAGCGGCTCTAGAGCGACAGCGTCACGGACAATCGCCTCTATGCTTCTCTCGTTGAGCTTGCTCCGTGCCAGCACTATCGCGGCCTCCTCGGCTGTCACTGGGACCAGCAAGCTGCGGGGGAGCGTAGTGGATTGTTCCACTAGTAGCCTGCTTGGGCCTCCTGGGGGGCCTATCCCTATGGCGACAGGGTCTAACGGTGCCAGCGGGTTGACCTTCAGCATCTCGGCCACGCCGCGGCCTGTGGCGGCGTAGCAGAAGCTGGCCGACACGCCCAGCATCTCGGCTACGCCCGTCTCGGGGCCGGCTTCGTGTGATGCGAGGCTCTCGGCTAGGAGTTTCTCTGCGAGACAGTACGGGTTATCAATGGGGAGTTCTAGTCTAGGCATGCCTTGGGCGCGCTTCTGGGCGTAGTATAGGAGCGGGTCGTCGCTGGATGCAGCCACGGAGAGTGCGACGCTGTAGCCTGGGTAGGCCGCCTCGATGAGGTGGAGGAGTCCAGCTGCCTCAGCGCGGCGCCCCTGTTGCAACAGTTTCACTGCGTCCTCGAATACCCAGGCCGGGCTGGCAGGCGGCACCCTGCCATGGGAGAGGTAGTAGGCCTCAATTGTCTCGACGGCTGTCTTAGGCGAGACCGCGGTGCCGCCGGCGGGGCTGGCTACGGGCGGGGGCCCGGCATGGGCAGCCGCGAGGACTAGACAGACTGCGCCACCAGTCTCGTTGAGCACCTGGATGGCGATGTCGTCGCTGAGCCAGCGGGATGCTGCAGCCGCGAGGACTGCGGCGTAGCCGCGGGGGCCACAGACTGCGCCCCCCAGGCTAGGGGGGAGCGGGGCCGCGACCCCGTCCCCTGGGGGGAGCATAACGCCGAGCCCCGTCGGCGTATAGAAGCTCGCTAGCACAGCCACGTAGAGAGAGTGCGCCGCGACGGGGCGGGGGCAGAGGGGCTTCTGACCTGCCGCCTCCACGGCTAGGGCTGCCAGCTGGCGCAGCCTCTGGGCCAACAGCTCGGGGTCGCCTAGGGCGGCGCGCGCCGCCTCAGCTGCCTCAGCTATGGCTCCTGGGTAGCACTTGGTTAGGTTTGTGAGGGCATCCGCGACCAGGCTCTCGTTTAGCCCGTTGCTGGCCACGCTGGCTATTAGTGCCCTTATCTGGTCTGTGAGGTTGCCCTCCTGCTGGGCCGACGCATGTAGAGGCAGCTGGAGTGCCGCCACCATGGCCAGCACTGCGACAGCCACGCGGATAAGCAGCCGGAGAGAGAACACCACATCCAAGACCATGAACACCATGGGCCTCCATTGCAGCAGCCTGTGCCCCGGAGGGGCTAGCCGGCCCCGCCTCCCTGGATGTTGCGTGGTGACACCACGGTGCCGATATAGCTACCGGGTTCGGTGACTCTAACCCTATCCTCTGGGCCCCTCCCCGGCCGCCGGAGGGCTGGGGAGGAGCGTGCCCAACTGGCCCGGGTGTGGAGCCTGATGGGTACGGGTCTCGTCTGTAGCGCTTTGCCCGGCCGCGCGCGTCTGAAGACTGGCGAGGAGCGGGAGGTCTGGGCTGGTTCTGGACGCGACCGGGACCTACTCCTTGATCTCTTCCGGCGCCTCAGCCTCGACACTGTACTGCTGCGCTTCCTTAGGCCAGTAAAGTACTGGGAACCCATCGTTGACGAGATATTATCAAACGCAAAACTCATCGTGCTGGCCGGCACTATCGGGCTAGAGGCTGTCGCCAGCGCGGAAGCCTATGACACGGGCATAAGGGGCGTCGCGGAGCTTGGCATCGTGGTGCGCGACGATATCCAGGGCAGAGGGCTCGGCACGGTACTGACTGCGCTGGTGGGGCTCTGCCTCCTCGAGAACGGCTACAAGGCACTGGAGGCTTACTTCGACCCCTTCAACATCCCCATGCGGAGGATTATCGTCGAGAAGCTCGGCGGGCGGATAGTGGGCCAGGGCCGAGACATGGTGTTCACCAGGCTCGACCTAGAGCCCAACCGCGACAGGCTACTGCGGGCGCTGGAGGGCCGCTACACTCCATCCCGGGGCGCCCTTGGCGCCTAGCCGCCCCTCAGCCAGCGGTCAAGGCCGGCGCTCTCCCCCTGCCCTGCGGAACGGAGCCTCTCCACCCGCTCCGCCACCCAGCGCGGAGGCTCCGGCTGCCTCCCCTCAAGGAGGTCGATAAAGAACCGGTCCCGGACTGGCTCGTAGACGTAGCGGTAGAAGAGTTGAGGGTCCTCGAGGACACGGCGTGGGAACCGCCGGAGGTACTCGAGCGCCGCTTTCCAGGCTTTCTCCCAGGGCACGACCTTAGATACCTTCTCGACAACCTGGCGGTGGAAGTCGCGGGGAGACTGCTCCTTACCGCCGATCATGAACCAGCCGTGGGGGCCTGTCTCGACGCACTCGCCCAGGACCTCCTTCATGCCCTCCGGGCAGCGGCTCCCCGGCCGCCTTCTCCCTGCAGCCTCCTCCAGCTCCCGAAGGCTTAGGCGACGATACCGAGGCCCGTAGTGCTTGGCCCATGCGTAGAATATTGCCCGGTTCAGTCCCCAGCTCTTCGCCCTCTCCATGTCGCCCGTGAGCAGGTAGTACCTCGCGGCCTGAAGCAAAGCCATAACCTGGAAACGGCCCACGCCCGCGAACTTGAGCATGTCCTCGGGCTTTGGCAACCGTGGCCCCAGGGGGCTTCAGCTGTCCTCGTCCAGGCTATAGGCTACGCGGAGTCTGGGCTCCACCTCCTCTATTACGCGGAAGTGCTTATCCAGCGTTATGAGCTTCATGCCTCTGTTGACTGCCACTGCCGCTATGACTAGATCTGCTGCGGGCAGTGGACTGCCGCGTCGGCGCAGCAGCGCCTGGAGGAACGCAGCGTGCTCATAGTCAATACGCCTCGGGTATATCACCCGGACGGCGTAGGCGGCAGCAGGCGGGTACTCGACAACCGTGAGGGCCGTCACTGCGCCCGGCACCGGCCTCCTCCGCCGCGCCACGAGCTCTATTACCGCGCTCGTGTCGTAGAGGAGGTCTTCTCCAGCTCCCATAGCCTCCTCGCCCTGTCCTCCTCAAACCTCCGGAGCCGCTCAGCGAGCCGCTCCTCAACGCCGGGCTCCAGCGGCTTGAGGTCACGCTCCTCGAGGCCTCTCTCGATGAGCCGCCTGGCTAGCCTGGCGCCGCTCTCCTCGCCCTCTGCCTCCTCGAGCTTCTCGAGGTACTCCTCTATGCTCTTCCGGACTACCTCGCTCCAGTTTACCTCCCTGTGCCTCCTCATCCTCTCCGCGAGCTCGCGGGGGACACGGACCGTTATGGTCACGGACAAGGGGGGCGTGGCACCTCCGGGCATCTCATAGCCGTGTAGGGCTTCGTATATACGTGTCTGTACACAAACCCTTCGGGTGCTAGACGCCGATGCGGCGCGCGAGCCGCGGCACGGCGACGAGCTCGACGCCATGGCGGCGGGCAAGCCGCGCCATCCCGTGGTCGAGGGTGGCGAGGGGGAGACCGAGGCGGCTGGCCACGGAAACCACGAGAAGGTCGTGGTAGCGCCGTGTGTCGGCGAGAGCGAAGACTATGTCGGTCTCCAGTACGGGCTCGTACGTGACACCCCGTATCGCGAGCAGCCTCTCGGCAGCCTCTCTGGCCGCCACTCTGCCCAGCTTCTTCCGCATGCTCCATACGAGCTCGTGAAGCACTATTGACGGCACCACGACTGCGTCCAGAAGCTCTAACAGCGCCTCCGCCGCCTCATGGAGCGGGTCCTCTCGTCGGAGATAGGCGTGTAGGACGCTTGTGTCTACAACCGCTGCCTTGGAGGACAAGGCCTGCGTCCCCAGGCCCCAGCGAGCCCCGAGGGAGCCGGGCCTCCACCCCATACACTGCCCCAAATCCTTTCCTGCCGGTCCTGCCGGGGGTGGCCCCGGCGTGTCTTTCCCCGGGCTCCCTTAAACCTGAGAGCGGCCCTGGAGGCGTGATTACTGGAATGTAGGAGGAGGGTGGTGCTGTACGTGGCAGTCAGTATTGACGAGCTGAGGAGGCTTGCCGAGGAGTTCTGTCGGGATGAGCTCTTCGACTCAATGGTCTACCGTGCGTTGGCTGAGAGGGAGGCCGATCCCGCAAGGAGGAGGCTTCTTGAGGCGCTTGCTGAGCAGGAGTACCGGCACTACCTGTTCTGGCGGGAGATTGCCGGTAGGGACTGTAGGATTGAAAAGCCGAGGATAAGCTTGCTCGCCGTGAGCTACCGGCTGCTCGGCCCTGTCTTCACGCTTAGGCTGCTGGAGCGGGGCGAGGAGGAGACTATCAGGAGGTACCGGGAGGTCCTGCCGAGGCTGGAGGGGGAGCAGCGGCGCCGCCTTGAGGAGATTATACGCGAGGAGGAGGAGCACGAGCAGCGCCTCCTGGAGGAGATAAGGGATAGCCGTGTCAAGTACCTGGGCTACATCGCCCTGGGCCTTGCGGACGCGATAGTCGAGGTCACCGGGGTCCACGCGGGGTTCCTTGGCGCAACCTCGAACACGGTCGTGGCTGGCGTGGCTGGCCTCATAGTCGGGTTCTCCGCTGCGCTCTCAATGGCTGGCGCCGCCTACCTGCAGGCAAAGCATAGCCGCGAAGAGAGCCCCCTCGTCAGCGCAGCGGTGACCGGGCTAAGCTACATCTTCTCCGTCGTAGTCCTTGCGCTGCCCTACTTCCTCACACACGCCATGCTCCTGGCCTTCGCCGCTAGCACCGCCGCCGGCCTAGCACTCACGGCCGCCTTCACATACTACAGCGCCGTCGTGCAGGGCAAGGGCTTCGCAAGGGAATACGCCGAGAGCGCCACACTGCTACTCGCAACCGCTCTCGGCAGCTACCTCTTCGGCGAAGCGCTGGGCCGCCTCACGGGCATAAGGATAGACTAGGGCCGGCTCTTTTTATTGCAGCCAGGCGCCTGGGCTCCCGAGCGCCAGCGGGACACGGGCAAAAGGGGGATGACGGCCATGACAGACGATGCATTGGCCCAGCTCCGCGAGGTGCAGGCCAGTCAGGCCCTCGAGGCGTTAGCGGAGCTCGCGGCCAAGCTCAAGGAGACGGGCCTCCTCGACCTCCTCGTAGTCCTCGCCGAGAACTACGACGAGCCCCTGGGCATGGTCTCGAACGGCCCCCTCTCCTCCCTCGCAACCCTCGGCCTAGCCGCCGCCCAGGGAGCCCATGAGGGCGGCGCAGCCGAGGCCGCCGAGACCGTTGAGAGGCTCGCACGGTGCACAACCGAGGCATTTAAGCCCGAGAATCTGTCGCGGGCCCGGCCGGTCAAGGGTGTTGTCAGCTTGTTGCGGGAGCTCAGTGACCCCTACGTGGCCCGCGGTCTGGGGCTGCTCCTGCATCTAGCTAGGAGCCTCGGGCGCTGCCTAGAAGGCTGAAGAGGGCTGCGCATATACTCTTCGCCGGCAGAGCTCGGCAGCGCAGAGTAGTCCGTATTATGAGCCGGCGCCGTGGGCCTGCAGTAACACCGGTGAGACCAGCTATTGAGTATGGGAGAGAGCGGGGGGGCATCCGGTCCCGGTCCACCCGGTGTTGAGGTCTACCATGGTGGGCTTTACAGTCTGTGGGGAAGGCGCTACCGGGTAGTAACGTGCAGGGTGCCGCTTGGCGCCGGCCGCGACGCCCTTGTCGTGAGGCTAGAGGAGGTTGCAGGGAGCGATAGACTACACGTTGCCGTCGCCGGCACGGGCGAAGAGATGGAGAGACTGGAGCGGCTCGTGGCCGTGGACCCGGAGCAGGCTCTAGAGCAGGCTGCCAGGAGCCGCGGCCTCGTGGCGGCTGAGGGCTCTGTGTGGAGCCTGGCTAGCCTGGGCTTCCTCGAGGCCAACTGCGGGAGACGCCTCGTGGTACAGTACAAGCCGGGGAGGGCCATCCTCGTGGCGGATATCGATGCCTACCGTGAGCTGCTGAACGCGCTGCGCCCCATCTGTGGGGGCTATCATATGCACCGTGTGGCAGAGCGGGTGCTTGAGGAGGCAGCCGACCTGGCCAGCTGCGGCGACGACGCCAGGGGTATAGTCTACCTCATAGACCACAGGCTAGGCGAGTAGCTTCTCAGCCTCCTCGACGACTAGGGGAAGGAAGCGGCCAGCTCTCTCCCGGACAACGAGCTCAGCCCTCCAGTCGAGAGGCGTGGGCTCAAGGTTGACTGTGATGAGCCTGGCTCCGTGCCTAGCCGCCTCCTCGGGGACAAGGGCGGCAGGGTAGACCTGCAGGCTCGATCCGACGACAAGCACCGCCCTGGCTCTGCGTGCCAAGCGGAGCGCCTCCTCGAGCACCCCGCGTGGCAGCGGCTCGCCGAAGAACACCGCGTCGGGTTTGAGCAGACCACCACAGCGGGGGCATCGGGGCGGCCACCCCATCTCCTGGCCAAGGCGTATCGCCTCCTCTATGCCGAGCCTTGCCCCGCAGGCTAGGCAGACTGCCTCCCTGCCGCTGCCGTGGAGCTCAAGTACGCGGCGGCCCCCCGCCGCCTGATGCAGCCCGTCAATATTCTGCGTTATCACGGCCTCTACCAGACCCATCTCCTCGAGGCGCGCTATCGCGCGGTGAGCAGGGTTAGGCCTAGCCTCCGCCAGGACGCGATGCAGCTCGGCGTAGAGGCGCCACACTTCCCCCGGGTTCGAGAGGAAGTATTCAATGCTGAAGACTTCCGGCGGTATCCTCCTCCAGAGGCCGCTGGGGCCACGGAAGTCGGGGATACCGGACTCCGTGCTTACACCGGCGCCAGTGAACACCAGCGCCCGGCCCCTAGCCTCGACAAGGATCTTAGCCGCACGCCTGGCTAGTCGTCCCAGCTCAACATTCTCCACGGCCGGTGACACCCCCTACGCCCAATGGCGGAGCCGCAGCGCGGCGCCGTAGAAGCAGAGAGGGGCGCCCCGGAGTGGGGCGCCGCCCGGTGGACCCCGCCCTCACCCAACGAGCCAGGCTCCCCGGGCGCCTCTCCTCCCGGGTGTCTGGGCGGGTGGGCTGCCCGCCAGAGATTCTCGCTGCGTGGGCCCCTCGGGGTTTTAGCGTAGCCCTCGGGGCTGCTAGTCTAAGGCCTCTCTCTAGGTGATACGCCGGGTTGCCTCCTGCAGCTCCTTCAGCGCTGCACACCGTCATATCGAAGCTCGCCCACGGCCTCTATGGCGCGTTCGTGTTTGGCGCCGTGACTGGCGCGGGCATTGTCTTTGCCATGCTAGTGCGTAGGATGGTTCGCCGGACGCTTGGTCTCAGCCAGCTCCCCCATAGCCTCGTCGACCTGGCAGCTAAGAGCGTCTACTACTTCCTCGTATCGGTTGCAGCCATAGTTGGGCTAGCTTTGGCCGGCGTCGATGTGACCGGCTTCGCGTTTGCCGGTAGCTTGCTTGGTGTCGCGCTCGGTTTCGCCGCACAGACCGTCGCATCTAACTTCTTCAGCGGCTTCTTCCTCTACATAGACAAGCCGCTGCAGCCCGGCGAATTCGTGGAACTCGAGGGTAGCGGGATAGTAGGCCGTGTATTAGACATAACTATATTCTCTACCCGGATTGAAACCCTGGACGGCCGCATAGTAAGGATTCCAAACGAGGACGTATTCAAGGCAACTATTGTGAATCTGCATCGATCCGTCGCTAGGCGCGTAGAGTACCTTGTAGGCATAAGCTACGATGCATCCATAGACGCCGCGCGCGAGGTGATAATGGGCGTCCTCGACAGCCACCCCCTGGTGCTGGCCGAGCCACCACCGCAGATATACGTCGAGGACCTGGGCGATAGCGCAGTAGTGCTCCGCGTGATGTTCTGGGTGCCGAGCTGGCACTGGCTAGACCTCCGCCGCCAGCTGCTCGGCGAGATAAAGAAGGCGTTGGACGAGGCAGGGATAGAGATACCGTTCCCCCAGCGCGTCGTGTGGCTACGCTTGGAGCACGGCGGGGAGGAGGAGGGTGGACCCCTGGAGGAGGCTATCCGCGGCGCTCTTGGAGGCCCTCAGCGGGCCGCTGAGGCGCTGGGCTAGCAGCAGGCTAGCCGAGGCCTTCATAGCTGCCACGAGGGTCTATGTCGAGCTCGAGGAGGGCTACTGCGGGGTGGCCCTAACCCCGCGGTGGCTCCCCCTGCGTCCCCTGGAGCCTGCCGATCTTGCTCCCTGGAAGTCCACCCCGAGGAGCCTGGCCCGGCTCCCCCAGAGGCGCCGCACCGGCCTAGCGGCGGCGGCCGCGGTTGCGGCGGTTAACGCGGCGACCGCTGCTTGGATGCTGGAGACCGCCGGCGAGCCCCACGCGAGCGGAATAGAGATCCTCGTCGGCGCCGCCAGCCTCGCCGAGAGGCTGGGCATAGGCCCAGGGGATAGGGTGATGATGCTGGGCTACATGCCGGGCCTGGCGGCCGATATCTCGCGGAGAGCCGCCGAGTTAGTGGCCGCCGACTATGAGGGGGAGCTGCTGGCCGAGGCCAGGAGGCGAGGCCACAAGGCTCTCGACGCACGGAGTCGAGAGGAGGTGGTGAAGGCTATAGGGCGTGCCACGGCTGTCGTGTTCTCGGGGAGTGCGGTGCTCGACCCACCAACCTTCCTTGCCGAGGTAGAGGCCGCTAGGCGGAGTGGGGCGCGCCTGGTGGCCCTGGTGGGTGCGACCAGCAGCTTCCATCCCCTCGTGGCTCTACGGCTGGGGGTGGACGCGGTTGCCGGCACATTGGTGGAGCCCAGTCTCTGCCCCCGTGTCCGGAGCACTGTCGCGGCCGGGGGTGGGGTGCACAGGGTTCGGGGAAGGCTCCTGCACTGGCTCTGGAGGCGCAGCTAGCCACGGGCCCGTGCTTCCTGCAGCCTCCTGCATGCGGCTAGGAGTTCCTTGCGGGCCTCCTCGAGTCCCAGCTTGACTAGCCTGACGCGACCTATGTCTTCGAGGAGTGGGAGGAGGAGCTTGTCGCCGCGGCGCTTCTTGTCAAGCCTTATCTCCGCTATGGTCTCCTCGCAGCCCGGGCTCCTGGGGGGCGCCGAGGGGAGCCCGAGCGACGAGACAAGGGACACAACCTCGGCCGTCACAGCGGGATCTGTGCCGATTATCCGCTCGGCGGCAGCAGACTCGACCACCACGCCTACGGCGACGGCGTAGCCGTGGGGTATGGTGTAGCCGCTCGCCTTCTCCAACGCGTGGGCATAGGTGTGGCCGAGGTTCAGAACCGCACGTACCCCCTTCTCCTCCCTGGGGTCCTGCACGACCACGCCCATCTTGACGTCCACGCTCTCCGCGACAGCCCTGGTGAGGGCCGCCATGTCCCGGCGCAGCAAGAGGGGCGAGGAATCCCTCAGCCATCGGTAGAAGCTGCCTCCACGTATCAGGCTATGCTTAGCCACCTCCGCGAGGCCGCTACGGTACTCCCTCTCCGGCAGCGTCTCTACAAACTCGACATCAGCCACTATGAGCCGGGGCTGGTGAAAGGCGCCCACCATGTTCTTTCCCGCCATGTTTACCGCTGTCTTACCCCCCACCGCCGCGTCAGCCATGCCGAGAAGGGTTGTAGGCACCGTCACCCACCTAACCCCCCTCATGTAGGTGGCTGCAGCGAAGCCTGCCGAATCAGTGACTGCGCCTCCGCCCACAGCTACCACGACACTTGCCCTGGTTAGTTCTTCGCCGAGCATCCACCTCCACAGCTCGATTACGGCCTCGAGGCTCTTCGCCTTCTCACCGCCGGGCGACACGTAGACAGAGACGGGGATGCCCTGCTCCCTGATGCCAGCAAGCATCGGCTCAACGAGGCTACGCGGCACACCGGAATCGAGAACGACAGCCACCTTATCGACGCTGGGCTCGATGCCCGCTAGGGCCTCCCCTAGGCGGAGCCTAGCCCCTGCACCAACAAGGGCCTCCACTCTGTCGCTGTAGCTTATGCACCACGTCCTTCTCTCGAAGCCTGCCGCCAAGACCCATCCACTCCCCCGCATTGAAGGCCCCCGGAGAGGGGCTAGAGGAGGCCACGTCTACGCAGCTGTCTCATAGTCTCGGCGAATAGGTCGAAGCTTAGCTGCTGCTTGGCGTCGCTCAGCGCCTTGTCGGGCCGCGGATGCACCTCTATCATCACCCCGTCTGCGCCTGCCGCCAATGCCGCGGCTGCGAGCGGCGGGACCAGGCTGCGGCGGCCTGCTGGGTGGCTGACGTCGACCAGTATGGGGAGCCGTGATATCTCCTGGACGGCTGGGATAACCGTTATGTCTAGGCTGAATCTGGCGTACTCGTTGAAGCCCCTGGTGCCCCTCTCGACTAGGGCCACCTGTTCGTTGCCGCCGGCGAGGAGGTACTCGGCGGCGCAGAGCCACTCGTTTATTGTTGTGCCGAAGTGGCGTTTGAGGAGGACCGGCTTGCCGATCTTGGCTAGTTCGCGGAGGAGCGGCGTGTTCTGCATGTTCCTCGCGCCCACCCAGAGCACGTCCACATACTCGGCCGCTATGGCTACATCTCGGGGGTCCATGACCTCTGTCGCTATCGGGAGACCGGCGGCGTCGCCGGCCTCGCGCAGCCACTCAAGCGCCTTCACGCCGTGGCCCTGGAAGCTGTAGGGGCTTGTACGCGGCTTCCAGGCACCACCCCTTATAATCACGTTCCTTAGGCCTAGCTCGTCAACGAGCAGCCGCCTTATGAAGACCGCCGTCTCTCTTATCATGTCGGGGTCTTCGACGCTGCAGGGGCCGGCTATGACCGTAGGCTCGCCTGCTCCTATCCTGACGCCCCTGGCGGTTTCTATGACTAGCTGTTCGCCTGCCTCGCGGAGAACAAGGCGACAGTCCATGCCCACTTCTGGCCCACCCTTGCCTGGGTCGGCGCCTGGGCTGGCTTTAAGCGGCCCGGAAGGGCAAGCGTTTTAAGCAGCGGGAGGTGGCGGGGCCCGGTTCTTCGTGGGAGCACTGTGGGAACCAAGCCTGGTTGGAGGGGGTCGCCTATTGTATCGCTCAGTCGGGAGGTGAAGCAGCCTATTGTGGAGCCCCAGGCTTCTCCGGCCAAGCTGCGCGAGATAAGCCTCCGAGCCAGAGACCGTGTCATAAAGATGGGGCTGACCGATAAGAGCGTCCACGTCGGCGCATCGCTCAGCGTCCTTGACATACTTGTATCAATATACTTCGGCAGGGGCCTCCGTAAGAGCGGCGACCGGCCAACGGAGCGAGACTGGCTTATCCTCAGCAAGGGTCACGCCGTGCCCGCGCTCTACGCGGTCCTGGCTGAGGGCGGCATCCTAGAGGAGGAGCAGCTCTACAAGATACGCGCAATTGACGGACTCGAGGGACACCCGGACTACCGCCAGGAGGGCGTGGATGTCTCCACGGGGAGCCTCGGCCAGGGCCTCAGCATCGCGGCCGGCATAGCATATGCTATGAGGCTTGACGGGACCGAGGACCGACACCGGATCTACGTCATACTGGGCGATGGCGAGCTTGACGAGGGACAGGTCTGGGAGGCCGCCGCCACGGTCTCCCACCTTGGGCTCCACAGCGTGGTCGCCATTGTTGACGTTAACGGGTTCCAGCTGGACGGCCCCACGGAGAAGATCAAGACAAAGGGAGATATACCGGCCAGGTGGGAGAGCCTCGGCTGGAACGTGATAGAGGTTGATGGTCACGACTACGAGATGCTCCTAGAGGCCTTACGACAGGCTGACTCCTCGAGGCGCCCCACCGCGATAATAGCCTACACCCGCCGCGGCCGCGGCATAGGCTTCCTGGAGGCTACTGGGGGGCAGCACCTTGACCCTCGTAGAGCGAGAAGCATTGAGTAGGATGAGTATAAGGGATGCGGTTGGCCGGGCACTGTTGGCGCTCGGCGAGGCCGACCCCGACGTGGTGGTGATAACCGCCGACGTCGCCCGCTCGACCAGGACAGCGTGGTTCGGCCAGAGGTTCCCCAGGAGGTTCGTGAACATAGGCATCTCGGAGCAGGACATGGTCGACTTCGCAGCCGGCCTAGCGTTAGCCGGCAAGAAGCCCTACGCCGCGGCCTTCGCAATGTTCCTCATGAGGGCCTGGGAGCAGATAAGGAACACCGTGGACCGGATGAACCTTGACGTGAAGCTGATAGGCACGCACAGCGGCTTCAGCGACCACGGCGACGGCGCGAGCCACCAGAGCCTCGAAGACATAGCCCTCATGAGGGTCCTCCACAACATGACAGTGGTGGTCCCGGCGGACCCGCCACAGGCCTACAAGGCCGTGCTCGCCGTCCATGACCACGTCCGGGGGCCGGCGTACATACGGGTAGGGCGCGACTATAGCCCCCCGGTGACAGACCCGGATGCGGAGTACGTGCTGGGCCGGCTGGAGACCCTCCGCGAGGGCAGCGACGCGGCAGTAATCACCGCGGGCCCAGTGGCGGCCAACGCGCTCGCCGCCGCCGAGCTCCTAGAGCGCCGTCTCGGCGTCGCTGTCGCAGTCTACAACCTGCACACTGTGAAGCCCCTGGACGCGTGGGGGCTGGCGAGGGTCGCGCAGCGCCACGGCGTGGTCTTTGTCGTGGAGGAGCACTTCCCCCGCGGGGGCATCTTCGGCGCCGTCGTGGAGACGTTGGCGCAGCTCCACCCAGTGCCCGTATACCCTGTCGCTGCGACAGGCTATGGCCACAGCGCTAGGAGCGTTATGGACCTCTACCGGGCCCAGGGGCTCGACGCGGAAGGCATCGCCAGGAGGATAGCGGAGAAGCTTAGTGAGCATAGGGCATAGCGGCTGCAGCAAGGGAAGAGGAGGTGACTGTCCTTGACGCACGTGGGTCACGGTGAGAGGGGACAGGCTGCAGCGGAGAGCCTCCGCGCCAGCCTGCTCCGGATAGATAAGAGCATACTAAGCCTCATAGCTGCGAGGATGAACATCGCCGACGTGCTGGGGGAGGTTAAGAAGGAGAGCGGGATGAGCGTCTATGACCCGTCCCGTGAGATAACTGTTGCTAACCTGCTCGCCGAGGAGGCCGTGAAGCTCGGGATACCGCCGAACCTCGCGAAGGAAATATACTTCATGGTTGCGCGGGAGACGAGGTGTCGACAGCTCTACTGCCCCGAGACTGTAAGGATAGCCGTCTACGGCTACGGCGGAATGGGGCGCATGCTCGCGTCCATGTTATCGAGGGCCGGCTGCTGGGTTGCAGTCACCGGCCGTAGCCCGGAGAAGGCACGCGAGGCGGCTAAGGCCGTCGGCGCAAAGTACATGGAGCAAGAGTATGCCATAGACTGGGCGGACATGGTGATCTACACTGTCCCCACGCCCGCGCTTGGGGAGCTGTTGCCGCGCCACTGGAGCCTCTACCGGGAGAGCATGCTGATAGCCGACATAGCGTCAGTCAAGACTCCCGTGGTCAAGCTGGTTGAGAGGCTCTACCGCGAGCACGGTACGGGCCCCGAGTACGCGAGCCTCCACCCCCTCTTCGGGCCCCTGAGCTGCCCCGCGGGCGAGAACGTCGCCGTCGTGCCGGTTAGGCTGGAGAGGTGGAGGGAGAGGCTTGACGCCCTCCTCCAGGGCCTCGGCCTGGTGCCGGTGTACATCGACGCAAGCCAGCACGACAAGGCTATGGCGGTCAACCAGGTGCTACACCACCTAGTCTACGAGCTCTATGGTAGAGCCTCCGCAATGCTTGCGAGGGAGCTGGGCGTGGAGCCGGCTGCCCTCAAGCAGCTGGTGACGTGGAGCCTGCGGCAGACGCTGAGCACGCTCGCCAGGCTCGAGTCGCTGAAGCCCGTCATAGAGGAGATAAGGGCGGAGAACCCCTACACGAGGCAAGCGCTAGAGGCTCTGAGAGAGGCGCTAGAGGAGCTAGAGCGGGAGACAGCCAGGAGCTAGCTGTGTAGCCCGGCGAGGCTCCGGACCTGCTCAACTATCTCAGCTATCTGTCTCCTCCGCTCCTCTCTAGCCTTACGTCTCTCCATGAATTCTTTCTCTCGCTTCGGGCTTAGAGTTGGCCTCCTGGGAAGCGGCCTTGGCCTCCCGTCGGGTCCTACACTGACGAATACCGTGTAGAGCCGGGCTATCGCGGTCCTCCTTCCCCGCACCGGGTTCTCGGCGAATATCTTTACTCCTATCTCTAGGCTGCTCCTACCCGCCCCGGTTATGCCGGCCTCTAGCATTATGATGTCCCCGGTGTAGGCGGGGGCCGCGAAGACCGCGGCGTCAAAGCTTGCCGTGACCATCGGCGCCGCCGTGTAACGTATCGCGGAGACAGCAGCTGTCTCGTCTATGTAGCGGAAGAGACGCGAGGCGTCCAGCACGCCTGGCAGCGTGAACTCGTCCACGGGAGAGACGAACTTGTGGCTGACGCTCTTGAAGACAGCGTCGAGTGGGGAGAGGTCGCTGGCTATCCGTGTCCTCTCCTCTATGAGCGGCCTCCTCTTCTCAAGCCACATCCTGTGGAGCACCGCGAGGGCCTCGGACTCGACACTGCAGGGGGACACTACGACACCGTGAAGCCTGGGCCTCACCGACTCGTCTACCGCGACGAACGTCTGGAGGCTGAGCGCGACCGGGCGAGGGCCTCCCTCCCTGCCCGGGGCGGGCGCCGCCTCCGCGTAGACCAGGGCATCCACTGTGTGCCTCGTCGAGCCTATGAGCCAGGCGTGGACTGTGAGGTTCTCCCCAACCCGGGCAGGGCTGAGGATGAAGAGGTAGTCTATCGCGCCGAGGACTACGTAGCCGCCCGTGGCCCGCATAGCCGCCATGCCGCCGGCCTCTAGGACCCAGCCCGCCAGCTCGCCTCCGTGGAGCGTGCCGTACCGGTTAGCGTGGCGCGGATACACGGGGTGAACCACGGGCGTATATGTTGACTCTATGCAGAGCCTCCTCGCGGCCTCACCCACAGCCAGCCCCAGGGTGGGAAGGGGAAGCGGCGGGAGGTTTAGAGGAGAGCGTAGACCCTCGCTGGCGCGCCGCTGCCACCGCGGAGCGGCAACGGGGCCACGACTAGGAGGAAGCCGCGGCAGAGCAGCAGCCCGGGCACCCTGAGCCTCTCCAGTATCGGGGCACCGGCGCCGAGCAGGACGCGGTGGACAGGGTAGGGGTCACGGTCGGGGCTCCAAGAGTCGACGCCTAGCCCCACGACGCCATGGGCCCGGAGCCATCTTGCAGCCTCCTCGCCGAGCCATCGGTCGCCTAGACGGAGGATGAGCCAGGAGCCGCGGAGCACGCCTGGACCGAGACCACACTCCCTAAGGGCCTCCTCTAGCTCCTCTGGGCCTACCTCGCCGCTCCCGCGAGAGACGTCGAGAGCGACGCCCGGAGCAACGAGGCTAGCCAGGGGGAGCCGCTCAACCGTCAACCCGCCCTCTACGAAGTGGGCCGGCGCGTCGATGTGAGTGCCCACGTGCTCGCCGAAACAGACCCTGCGCGCGTAGAAACCGTCCACCCTGTAGGTCGCGTAAGTCTCCGCCTCCACGGGAGGATCTCCAGGGTATACCTCGGTCTCCTCGCTGAGGGGACAACAGGTGAGGTCAACCACCAGGCCACGCTCGGTGAGAACCACGCCCTCCACAGGCTACGCACCCGCATAGACAGCTGCCACCGGTGCGCCGACCAGGTAAATGGGTGGCAGCAGGCCGGCACAGGCCTGCCCCGAAGGGGGCCCTAAACCCGAATAAGGCCGTGGAGCCACAATCTCGCCACATGGGGATGAGCGGGATCACCGACGCTGAAGCCCCTCCTCGGCGGCCCCTCCCTTGTCGCCGGCCGCCGCCCCGGGGGCGTGCTGAGGCCCAGCGATGGCGACCCCTTCCCGTCTCCCCCGTGGGTGGCCGTGGTTCAGCCAGCGCCGCTCTTCTCCATGTAGCGCAGCAGCTCTATGGTCTTTAGAACCGTGTAGGCGTAGCCCAGCAGCGTTATCGCTGCCAGACCCGCTAGTGGCTGACCCGCAACGCCTGCGAGGAAGAGCGTGAAGAGCCTGACGTCGCGGCCAGCTATGTTGGGCAGGCGGCCCACCAGCGCGGGGTGCTTGCCGGCCAGCTTCTCGCCCACCGCGTGGAGGTAGGTGACTAGGAGGTCCGCCGACACTGCCGCCGCAGCTATCGCCGCCGCCCCCGTTGGGCCGAGGCTAGTGGCAGCGGCGAGCGAGGCACCGAATATCGCGGCTATGTCGGCCAGTCTATCCAGCACCGTGTCGAGGAGTGCGCCCACCCTGCTGGCTCGGCCAGTGAGTCTCGCTATCTCGCCATCCACGCCATCGAGTATTGAGCCTAGCTGGACGGCCACTCCAGCCAGCGCCGTGTGGCCGGAGGCGAATAGGGGCCCGGCTGCCGCGACGAGCCAGGCAGCGACCACGCTGACCGCGTCTGGGCTGGGCGGACGCCTTCTTCTGGCCAGCCACTTGGATATCCTGGTCGATATCCGTCTGTTCAGCAGCCGGGAGACCAGGCCGTCGGTCGGCTTCGTGAGGCTACCCCTGGAGCCACTCGAGGACATGGTCAACCACCCACCTGTTCCTACCGCTCTCGGCCTCCTCCAGGTCCCCTGGTGTGTCCACCTCGAGCCAGGGAAGGCCGTCGACCCGGGAGGTGGACGCCATGCCGAGGCGGGCCAGGGTGTCGAGTAGAGAGTTGAGGCCGAGGACGCCCTCATTGAGCCTGCATGTGAGCCGCGCCGCCTCCAGGAGCAGGGGCCCAGACCGCGCCAGGTGGACGCCGGTGTCTATGCAGGTCCACCTGGGGAGGCCCTTCCCGTGCGCCACCTCCACGGGGCCGGCTGCGAGCACCTTTGTGGCCTCGTCTGTGTCGACGCAGCAGGGCGAGGCGTCGCAGCCGGTCACGTATAGCGCCCAGGGATAGGCGGTGGCGGCGACCCGGGCAGCCAGCCTGGGGCTATAGACGTGGTCACTCATTGACACTAGGACTGCCTCTCCGTCGGCCTCGCGTAGGCCGAGCAGGAGGCTGTACCCGTTCTCCCTCCAGGGCTCCCTATTGACTACGACTACAGCGCTGCCTGCGCCGGCGACCATCTCCACGAGGCCCCGGAGCTCCGATGCGAGCTCTCCCCGTGTGACTATCACGAACTCGGTGACGCCGAGCAGGTGTAGCACGCTCACCGGGTACCACGCGAGGGGGCGGCCGCGGAGCCGGGCCAGCGGCTTACGGCCTCCGAGCCGGCGGCCCTCGCCGGCGGCCAGCAGCACCGCCAACCGCGGCGCAGCCATGGCACCCGCTGCACCCCCGTACCGCCGACGCGCCCATACGTGGGGGCTACGCTGTGCTGCCCCGGTGGCCTTAGAAGCCACCGTGGCTGTACTATAGCGGCCTGGAGGTAAGCCACTGTGGACGCTAGTGTGCCACGGGAGGAAGCGAGAAGGATAATCGAGGAGGCGATTAGAGGGGGCAGGCCCAGACTCCTGGAGCACGAGGCGCTGGCGCTGGTCGCAGCCTATGGGGTCCCGGTGCCCCAGTGGAGGCTAGCCAGGAGCCCGGAGGAGGCCGCAGAGGCCGCCAGGGAGCTCGGCGGCACCCTTGTGCTGAAGATCGTGTCGCCCCAGGTGGTCCACAAGAGCGACGTGGGGGGCGTCGTCGTGGGCGTCAAGGGGCCCGAGGAGGCGGCCGAGGCCTACCGGAGGATAGTGGAGGCCGTTAAGAGCCGCGTCCCGGGCGCCGAGATAGTGGGCGTCCTGGTGCAGGAGATGGCGCCGCCAGGCGCGGTGGAGGTCGTCGTGGGCAGCATCCGAGACCCCGTCTTCGGGCCCACGGTCATGTTCGGCCTCGGCGGCGTATTCGTCGAGATATTCCAGGACGTGAGCTTCCGTGTCGCACCGTTCACCCGCGAGGACGCGCTGGAGATGATGGGGGAGGTGCGGGCCTACAGGCTCCTCCAGGGCTATAGGGGCATGCCTCCGCGGGACCTCGACGCCCTAGCAGACATAGTCATGAAGACGCAGGAGATTATGATTGATAACCCGGAGATAGCCGAGATGGACCTCAACCCCGTCATGAGCTACCCCAAGGGCGCCCTCGCCGTAGACGCGAGGGCGATACTCTCACCCCCCAAGGCCAAGCAGGCATAGGAGTAGGCCCTGCAACAGCCCAACAAGCCCACCCAGCACTAGGCCCGAGTAGACGACGAAACGAAGCTCCCGGCCAGCCATCTCCCAGAACAGTCTCTCAACCTCACCCGGGTCGAGACGAGCTAGCTCCTCCTCAACCAGCCCTGCAATGTCAACTCTCCTCACAACCCCAGCCGCCGCCCGCGCCACCGCCCCCGAAACACGCTCAACCACGCCCTGCAGCAGCGGCTCAAGCCCCGCAAGGAACGGGGAAGACCTAACCGCCACCCTCAGCTCCTCCCCCACAACGCGGGACGCCTCCTCCTCAAGGCGCCGCCAAACCCGGCCCGACACCAGGTACCTATCCACCAGGCCAGCCATACGCCTCGCAAGCTCCCTACGCCTAGCCGCAACCACGCCCTGCAGACACAGCCCCACCAAGGGGAGACACCGGGGGCGAACCGGGTGGAAGAGCAGCCAAACCGCCACCTTGTTCGTCAAGTAGCCAACCAGTCCACCCACCAGTACACCCAGAGCCACCACAGCCAAGCAACCAGCCAACCCCCGCGCACCCAACGGCAGAGAGCCGCCAGGAGTCCGCCGGAACTATATGAGCCCGGGAGAGGGGCCATCCTAGCCCACCAGCATCCCCCGGAGGGAGGGTGGCTGCGCAGTGGCTAGCGCGGCTGTCCGGCTGGCGGCGGAGTTACAGAGGCTCCTCCAGAGGCAGGGCTACGAGGTCTCAAGGCACGCCAGCAGCATGATCATACTCGCCCGTGGCAGGCTGGCTGCGACTCTCCACGTCTACCCCGACATCTGCCGGCTCAACCTCTACCGGCCCTGGGCCAGCCTCTTAGCCGAGGACCAGGAGGCCATACGGCGTCTCCTCGAGAAGCACTGCCCGCGGCTCGAGCTGGGAGAGGCCCCGTACGGGTAGCACCTAGGCGCCATACATACCGGGGCCGGCAAAGGGGAAACCTATATCAGAACTCCCTACTCGGGGTATACATCTGGAGAACAGGTTAGAGGGAGAGGTGACAGAGGCATGAAGGCCCTGCGCGCAGTGTCCCCGGTCGTGGCAACCGCACTGCTGGTACTAATCGCCGTGGCGACCGCCGTACTGCTCTACCTCTGGGTAAGCGGCACAGTCAGCAACCAGCCGACCCAGCAGCAGGCACTCCAGGAACAGCTCAAGATAGACGTCATCAGCGTCTACTACAATACAACTGCCAATAAGTACAACGTGACAGCGTACATAAGGAATGTCGGGCCAGTACCTGTCAACATAACGGCAGTATACGTGATATACAATAACACCATAGTAGCTAGCAAGAACCTTGCTGTAGATATAGCGCCCGGAGACACGAAGCTAGTAAACGTCACGTTCACCAGCAAACAGAATCTGGTCAACAGAGCCGTAATTGTCAAGTTCGTGACTAGCGATGGTGTCGAGGTCCAGGCCGTAGCTGTCGTTGGCAAGCAGTCTTAGATTTCATATAGACCCCTCCGATAGTCATCTCTATCGTAGCTGTTGTTTTTTAACCCTCTTTCGGTATATTCAGCTCACTCCCTGCCACCCCCAGTCCCTGCGCTGACAACCTCTCTGCAACGCTTTTGTGGCCTTAGACTATGGTAGCCGCGACGGGGACTATAGCGGGGAAAGTATAGATTGTTTTCGTGGAGAAGCTGTTGCCACGCGGGGTTGGGGGAAGGGTTAGGCTGCTATGCCTGCCGAGGAGATGAGCACAAGCGGACGAGACGGAAAGGGTAGCAGCGCACCCGTTGCCGCCGTCAATCGGGAGAGAGGTGAAGACGGTAGACAACAGCTTCATGTCCTCTCTGAGTATAGTGTTCTTGATGTGCCTCGTGTTGTTGCGAGGGTTGTTGAGGATGAGTTTGGGCGGCGTTATTATCAGGTTGTTGAGCCTGATCTCGGCAGGGTTGGTGAGGAGATTCGTGGTATCGTGATGAGGCGTGTGTTTCGTGACTTGGAGTTGTTGAGGCGTTTTGCAGAGATTGATGCGTTGGAGGATGGTATGAGGGAGGCTTTGGAGCTTACCCGTGTGCTTGCCCGGCTGTTTCGTAGGCGTATTCGGCGTGAGGGCCGTGACCCGGAGGAGGTTGCCCTAGCGGCCGCCTATTATGTTGCGCGTGATCTTGTCGGGTATGGGCGTCTTGATCCGCTTATCCGTGACCCGCATATCGAGGACATCTCCTGTAATGGGCTCTATACGCCTGTCTTCGTGTACCATAATGTGTTTGAGTGGCTTACGAGTGAGTTGACGTTTACTGACCCGGTGGAGCTTGAGCAGGTTGTGATGAAGCTTGCGCTGCGGTCGAGTGTGGAGCCGAGCCTGGCCCGGCCCGTGGTTGAGGGGGTGCTGCGGCCGGAGGGTTACCGTGTCCACATTATCCTGGACGTGGTGTCTAGGAGGGGCCATAACTTCACTATCCGTAAGTTCCGTGCTGAGCCGTTCACGGTTGTGGAGCTGCTCCGCTCTAGGACCCTGGAGCCTGGAGTTGCGGCGATGCTGTGGGCGGCTATTCAGCACAAGCAGGGCGTGATTATCTATGGGCCGACGGGGAGCGGTAAGACTACGCTGCTTAACGCTATCGCGATGCTGTTGCCGCCGGAGTATAAGATTGTGACTGTGGAGGATACTCCGGAGATCTACCTCCCGTTCCATGATAACTGGGCTGCGTTGCATACACGTCTCAGCGACATGCCTGGTGTGCAGAATGTGACTCTACAGGCACAGGTTGAGAGCGCGCTCCGTATGAGGCCTGACGTGATAATCGTGGGTGAGATTAGGAGCCGCGAGGCTTTCGTCTTCTTCCAGGCTATAGCGACCGGGCATGGCGGCCTGACTACTATCCATGCGGAGAGCGCGGAGGTGCTTGTTAGGAGGCTCTCGTCGCCGCCCATGAATGTCCCGAAGAGCTTGATAGCCGCGGCAAAGCTGTACGTGAATATCCTGCGCATCGAGCGTGGCGGGGAGGTCGTGAGGAGGGTGACGAGGGTGGACGAGACCGCGCTCTACGACCCTGCTAGAGATGAGGTGGTGCTGCGGCCCCTCTTCAGGTGGAGCCGTGAGGGCGACGAGTGGCACTACGTCGGCAGCGTTGAGAGTAGCTTCGTGAAGGCTGTGGCTGAGCTCCTGGCTGTCGGCGTGGAGCAGGTGTGGCGGGACCTCGAGATGAGGGCCACGGTGTTGAGGTGGGCTGCCGAGAAGGGCATGGATATGATAGAGCTGCATGAGACCGTGAGGCGCTACATGCGTGACCCTGAGGCGGTGTATCGGGAGGCGCTCGCGGCCGGCGTGGAGCCTTACAGGTTCCCCCGTGGGGGCGGGGAGTCGGAGACTGTCAGGGTGTAGCCTGCTATGCAGGCCCTCGGGGGGGCTCTGCGGCGGCTGGCCATGGCCGCCGAGGAGGCTGTTGCCTACCTGCAGGCTGTTGCCTACAGCCTCGTGGAGTGGTTCACGCGTGTTCTGGCAGCGTTCAACCCCCTCCTTGGGGACCAGGTGCTTGGCTCCGGCCTCTCCAGTAGCCCTCGGCGCTACGCGGCCACGGGGCTGGCCCTGATGGTCCTGGTTGACGCCGTAGTGGCCGTCGGGGGGTTTCTGCTGCTGACGCACGTCCTTGGCCTGAGCGTGGCTGCAGCCCTGGCGGCTGTAGGCCTGTCCCTCGTCTCAGCCACGTCTCTAGTGATGACTGTCCTAGTGTCGCTACCCAGGATAGCCTACGCGAGCCGGGGGTCAAGGCTGGAGCCCAGGTTTCCCCTGCTGGCTTCTAGCCTCGCTACGCGGCTCCTCGCCGGCTCGACGCTTCACGGTGCCGTACTGGAGCTGGCCGAGAGGGAGCTTGAGGAACTCCGCGAGTTTAGGGTTGAGCTGGAGTACCTACGGGGGGCTGTCCGGCTCGGTGCACCGCTCGACCGGGCGTTCGAGGCCGCAGCCAGGATAACGCCGAGCACTAGCCTGAAGAGCCTCTTCTCGGCCCTGGCTGCGGCTGCGAGGACAGGGGCAGGGATAGAGGACATAATAGACACTATTCTCCGCGAGTACCTCTTCAACGTTGAGATGGAGATTGATAGAGTTACCGCGGGGCTAGGCGCATACATGGAGATATTCGTTGCCGCGAGCGTCATGCTGCCTATAGCCATAGGTGTTGTCGGGCTGCTGCTGGTGTTCAACCCCATACCGGGCCTTGACTTCAACACGCTGCTCTTCACCACAACGTTCATACTGACACCCATGACCGCCGCCGGGATAATCGTGCTCGCAGACAATCTGGTCTCCAGGATAAGGCTCTAGGGGCGTGGTGGCGGCGCGTGGTGGACGCATGGGCCGTGGCGGCGGTTACCGTCTCGCTGCTAGTGTTCGCGTTAATGCTGCTCTACGGCTACAACGCCTTGGCGGAAAAGCTCTACCCGCAGCTAGCGGCCAGGTTTGAGGTCAAGCACCTCCGCTTCATCCCGGTCATAGCTGACGAGGGCACAGTCACGGATATCGGTGTCTCGTTGTCGGCCGCCATGCTGCCTCTCTGGCTGTACGCGCGGCGCCGCGTCTCAGCCCTCGAGGCCCTCGAGGACCAGATGAGCGAGTTCCTGGCGATATACGCGAGTATCGCGGCAAGTAGCAGGACCACCGAGGAGGCTCTCCGTCGCGCAGCCGAGCTGATGGGCGAGCCGCTCCGTGGCTACGTGGAGAGGATGGCTCGCGCCTACCGCGTCACCGGCGACCTGGAGGCCGCGTATCGTGTCGCCTTCGCCCGGGCGCCCAGGAGGGTGAGGCTGCTGGCACGCAGCATCGTCTCGACCGCGAGGAGCGGCGGCAACCCGGCCAGGGTGCTGGCGGTGACGGCGGCCTACAGCAGGGAGCTCCGGAGGCTGACGAAGCTCACAAAGAGCAGGCTCGGCGAGTACAGCTTCGTGGTCTCCCTGGCCAGCCTAACCTACGCGGTCTCGGCGGGGGTAGTGCTCTACCTGGTTAAGACGATGGCTGGCGCACGGCTGCCAGGCCTCGGCACCGCCAACATAGACACCGGCGTCCTCATGGGCATGTACTACTACGCTCTCCTGATGATAGTCGTTGCCTCGGCCGTAGTCATAGCGAGGGTCATACATGGACACGCCATACTAGCACCCAAGTATATAGCGCTACTGCTCCTCGCCAGCACTGCCGCATTCCTCGCTGCACCCCTGCTCCTTCATGCCCCGCACATGCCAGGCTCCGGGGGGACCACGGCACCCGCGCTCCTTGCCACAATAGCGTCCCGGTAGCGCCCCCCAAGAAGGGGGCCCCGCCGGCCCTTCCCCTGGGGACGCCGCACTGGCGCGGAGGGACGCCTATTCTAGCCGCCGGGTTGGCCCACCCTATAGGTAGGGGCTAGGTCGCCATGTCTGAGGGTGTTGCCTCGCCACGGAGAAGCCGGGGTAGTGAGCTGAGCCTCGAGCTAGTCCCTACCGGCATCAGTGGCTTAGACAAGCTGCTGTTAGGCGGGTTTCCGCGGGGCGCGCTTGTCCTGCTTGCGGGCAACCCGGGCACAGGCAAGTCGACTATTGCCGCCAAGTTCCTCTATGAGGGTGCGGTGAGGGGCAGCGAACCCGGCATCTACGTGAACTTCGTCGAGACTAAGAAAGACTTCATGGTCCACATGAACATGCTTGGAATGGATCTTCAGAGGCTTGAGGAGAAGGGCCTCTTCCACTACAAAGAGGCACTGACAATAGTAGACGAGGATGCGTTGGTTGCCCAGCTGGAGAAGATATTGCAGCTCGTTGCTGAGACCGGGGCGAAGAGGCTAGTAGTTGACAGCGTCACCGCAATGCTCCAGATAATACGGGACCGGGCCCGGATAAGGGAGCTGGTCCAGAACTTCTTCGTCAACGGCGTCAAGCAGATGGACGTAACCACCGTATTGATAGCCGAGCATCCCTACGGCGCCAAAACAGTCGGGTACGGCATAGAGGAGTTCATAGTTGACGCTGTCATCATACTCCGGTTCGAAACCCACCAGGGCAAGGTGAAGCGCATACTGGAGCTCAGGAAGGCCCGATGGGCGCCCATAAGGCAGGCCGAGATACCCTTCTACATCCGGCCAGGCATCGTGGTGGAGCTGAGCCTGCCCGAGGCTCCGGAGGAGGTGCCCCCACTCGACCTCACGAGGAGGTTCAACGTGGCCTCCGCAATAGCCGAGTTCTCACGCCGCACACCCGTCTGCACAGTACGAAGCAAGGTAACGGAACTCAAGGAGCTCGCCTCGGCCGTGTTTACGATCCCCCGGGGCGCCCAGGTTATCCTAGGCCACTACCCTACCCTCGACAGCAAGCACGTCATATCGCTGGTAGTCGCAGCACTGATAACAAGGTACAAGCCGAAGATAACCGTTATGAGCGCCAAGTCTAGTCCAACATCTTTCCACAACCTAGTCCGTTGTCTCCTCAACCTCGCCCACCACGACCGGGAGACCGCTGAGCGACTCGCCGCACGCCACCTCAGTATCTATTCGTTCAACCCGACCGCCTACACGCTCACAGAGATTTACGACATGATACGCACCACTGTAGACCGCGACAACCCTGACATCTTTATACTAGAGGGAGTCGACATACTCGAAGTGTTCGCTGATCAACGCGAGTACCAGGAGCTCGTCTACAACCTTATGCTGCGAAACAAGAAACGACGCGTAACGTCAATATACACGTTTAGTAGCTATAGCCGGGAAGAGTTCTACCGCCGTCTCGCTGCCACGATGGCAGACGTGGCTATCTACATAGGTGAGCCGCACTTCCTCCTAGAGAGCGACCATGTGGGCCAGAGCTATACTGTCGAGTTTGCCGGCCTCTTCGGCAGAGTAGAAACATTAATCATCCTCAATACGGAGCTCCTCTTCCGCTCCGGCTGCATAGGCTAGACCCCGCAGGTAGGCGAGAAGCACGCCAGCGGCATAACGGAGAAGAAAGACGCTACATGCATGGAGGATGGGCCTGCAGCGGTGGATAGGTGTCCGGGCCGTGGGGGACCCCGCCAGGGCTATCGCGGCGCGCCTACGCTACATGGGTGCTGGCCTGCTGGCCCTGCTAAACAGCTACGCGTTCCGCATAGCGCGCCGTGACTTCCCCCACCTCCTGGTCGAGGATCCCCGCAAGGCCTACGAGGCGGTGCTAGCCTATACTCGGGGAGACCGCGGGAAGGCCCGTTACATTCTTCTCAACATCCTCGTGGGGCTCGTGGGGTCCCCTGCCGAGGCCGAGGCGGCGCTGGAGGCCCTAGAGAGGGGGGACCCGGAGCCGCTCAAGGAGCTCCTCTCTAGGCTGGGCGGCATGAAGAAGCGATCCAGGCTCCTCTAGCCGCGGCGCCGGCGAGGCGGACGGGTGGGTGCACTGGGTGGTGCACCGGTGCACTAGAGGCCTAGTCTGTACCCGTAACGCGGCGCCTGGGCTCGCGGAGCCTGGGCCGCCGGAGCACGTGCTGGACCAGGTAGTGGGGAAGCTCCTCGATGATGTACTTCTCGACTATCTTCTGCTCAGCCTTCCGCAGTAGCTCTGCGAGGGCGCTGCTCGAGACACGGAGCTTCGCCGCAAGCTCCTTGACGGAGACACGGCGGGGGTAGCTATAGTAGCCCTCCATGAATGCCTGCACGAGGGCGTACTCCTGCTTCTCCGTGAGGCTGTAGTCCACGCCATCGACGGGCACGCTGCTGACCACCAGGCAGCCCCGATGCTCCAGCTCCCGCAGCGCCTGCGGCTTAGCCACGAGCAGCTCGAGCAGCATAAACTCGGGGGTGAATACTATACTGCGCACCATGGAGCCTAGGGGGGATGATACGAGGGGGCACCACTTGCAGGAGAGGCAGCGCGGCTCACGGGGAAAGAGGACGCGGACAATCATGCTGTAGCGGCTGGACTGGACGATCTGGAAGGAGACGCCACTCTCCCTCTTCAACACTGTCGTGAACGCTTCCAGCACGCCATAGTCGCCGCTGACGCGGAGCCAGACCTCGACCAGGTCCGGGCGGTCGCGGTTAACGTAAAGCAGGCGGGCGGCGATGCTGGGCCGCAGAAGCTCCTGGCCCTCCCCCACCCGGCAGGCGGTCACTCCGGGGGAGCCGCAGTAGTCAACCGTCTTGCGGAGCAGCTCTTGCACCCTACACTGCTGGCTGCCGCGGTATATGCAGAAGACGAGGGCTGGCGTCTGGCCTATCAAAGCTACCGTGCACCGAGACTAGGGCTATACCGTGGTCCGCGGTCTACAAGTGTTCCCTTGCCGCCCCTGCCACGTCCCCGTGGCCGGCACTGTAGGGATTAATCTATTTAAACAACGGTGGTGGGATTAATCGTGATAGACTATATGGTTGGCCTTCTGCCCCGGGCGGGCCGTCTACCGGTCCCGCCCTGGGGGAGAAGGGTGCTGCCCCGCTGCCGGTCGGGGCCGCTGCCGGCCCCCCGGGAGTGGTGGCTGTGTTAGTGGGGGTAGAGTGTCTCTAGAGGCCCTGTATGCACCGGCCGTGGCTCTCGGCGATTGGCGGCGCTGTGGGACCGGAGATGGTGGGCATGGAGAGGCTTCGTGACTGTGTTAGGCGTGGCGTCACTGTGGTTGCGGAGGAGTCTGCCGTTGGGCATAGCCTTGAGAGCCTGGTGGCCGTAGCGGTTACCCATAAGTGGGCTCCCATGGATGCGGTGGGCGCGCTCGAGAACCGCGTAGAGGAGGCCTATGAGACTCTGGCGCCCTACGCCGAGGAGCTGGTCGTTCTCGCTACCTGTAACCGTTTCGAGGTCTACGCCCTCGCCCCTGACCCGCGGTTCCTGGTCAAGGTAGAGGAGTTCCTTGGGCCCTACGCCTCCTACGCCCGGGTGCTCCGGGGCGAGGAGGCTGCCCGTCACCTCTTCCGCGTCGCCTCGGGCCTCGAGTCGGCTATTCTCGGCGAGAACGAGATACTGGGGCAGGTCTCCAGGGCCTACGAGTACGCGAGGGAGCACGGCTACGCCTACAAGTACATGAGCCTCCTATTCCACTATGCCATTAAGACCGGGAAGCTAGTCCGCGGCAAGACTATGATAAGCTATGGCAACGTGGGCGCACCTGGGGCGGCTGTGCATGCGGCGGAGAAGATAATCGGCAGCTACAATGGGCGCACCGTGCTGGTCGTGGGCGCCGGCGAGGCGGGCAGCATAGTCGCAAGGCTCGTCCGCCAGAGGGCGCCCCGCGCAAGGATACTCATCGCCAACCGAACCGTTGAGAAGGCCGTGAAGCTCGCCGAGGAAGTGAGGGGCGAGGCGTTTGGCCTCGACGCGCTGCCCGAGCTCCTCCCCCGCAGCGACGTAGTCTTCGCCGCGGTGACGGTCGAGGAGCCCCTGCTTCGGCGCGAGATGCTGGAGCGGATGAGGCCCGGCAGCCTCGTCGTCGACATCTCGAACCCGCCGGCGGTAGAGACCCCCGTGCCCAGCCACCTGGGCTATATCGGCCTCCAGGGCCTAGAGCGTGTCATCCAGGAGACGCTTGAGCGGAGACGCCGCGAGGTCCCCAAGGCAGAGCGCATAGTTGAGGAGCAGCTCGGCCTATTCGCTAAGGCGTGGAGGAGGAGGGCCGCCGACGAAGCCATAGCCACGATGATGGAGTATGCGAGGATAGTGTCACGGGAGGAGTTGGAGGAGCTGGCCTCGCGGCTCCGCGGCGCAGGCGTCGACGGCGCCTCCACTATAGTCGAGAAGCTGGCCCAGGACTTCGCCGAGAGCCTCATAAAGAAGCTCTACAGGCCTCTCATAGTCTACGCGCACCGGGCCGCCGTGGAGGGCGAACCGGGGCAGCTCGACAACCTGGTCGAGAGCTTCCGCCGCGAGCTCGAGAAGAGGGTCACAAGACACCCCAAGAGGGACCGGCCCAGCGGTAGGCCGGAGAAGTGCCCTCCCGACTAGCAGTTCTTAGGGTGCACACGGGCCTTCTACTGTGGCTTCAAGCTTCGGGCAGTATGGTGCTCTTAGCGTGTGTGCGTGCTTCTACTCGCGCTTTATGTGCTCCTCTCTGTGCTGCCCTTAGTGGCGCTCCTAGGGTTGTCCTTATCGTCTTTCTTAGCTTTCTTAGCGAGGTTCTCGTATTCACATTCTTATTGTTCTTACTAATTATTCTCTAATTTTTTCTATGATTTGACGTCATATTTTTTAAGCTTACTTGTACAGCCCATCTACCATTATTAATTGGTGAAAAGTGGCATGGTGCGACGGCTGCTGATCGCCATGGCTGTCGCTGCCGTGGCGGCAGCCATGTTCCATAGCGCCATTACGGCAGCGCAGAATGACCCACTCATTCAGATATCAGGGCAGAGCCTCTCAGAGATGCAGTTCGTGTCTACACTGCACGCAACAACCAAGGGTATGAGGTACTGGTACGAGCGGGGTCTAGGCAACAAGACTGGCGTGCCATACGAGAACCTCTTCTGTGTCAAGTGCCACGTCAAGAAGCTTCCCGATGGCACAGTGCTTAAAGGCTGTGAAACATGCCACGCAGAAGTCAAGGATGGCAAGGTTGTTGATTTTAGCGTCGATGTTGCATCAAGGACCGAGACGTGTCTAGGCTGCCACGGCAGAGAGGCCAAGGCAATCGCGCTAGGCAAGAAGGGCGTCATACCAAGTGATGTGCACCTAGCCGGGATAGGCTATACCTGCAGCAGCTGCCATGACAGCAAGGAAGTACACGCCATGGGAGACTATAAGACGATGAGGGAGGCGCTGAAGAGGGACTGCAAGGACTGCCACATGGATGGTTATGCGCCTTACCCGTTTAGCTTCATACCAGAGCACCGGAAGCACCTCACCGACCTCCACTGTACCGCCTGCCACGTGCCTACCGTTGTGACCTGCTACAACTGCCACTTCGACATAGCGTACAAGAGCTATACGACGCTCCACAAGGTGATAAAGAAGGCCTACCCGATAGTTGGCTGGGTGCTGCTGGTCAATGACACAAAGTTCAACCAGATACACAGTGCCAACATGATGGTTGTTGTCTGGAAGGAGAAGAACACCTACCAGATAGACATAGCCCCACAGTTCCCCCACATAGTCGTTGAGGAGGGCAAACATTGTAACGACTGCCACGGCACGCCGGTGACGAAGGAGATGGCCGAGAAGCGCGAGGTAACACTAACATGGTGGAACAGCAAGGAGGGCAAGCTGGAGTGGGCCAAGGGCGTCATACCAATAGTCGAGGGCGTCAAGTACAAGTTCCAGCTAGTGGTGTTCGACGAGAAGACAGGTAAATGGCAGCCATGGAAGACTGTGACGATAGACCCCGAAAAGGCACTGATAAACGGCGGCAAACCGATATCTGCCAAGTACCTAAAGGACCTAGCCAAGGAGCAGAAGCCCGAGAGCTAAAAGTCCTCTTTATCCACACATAGGCGTCGCCGACTCTTTTTCCCCTCCTCACCGCCTCCCCCGTGGCCCTGGTTCACTGTTCCCCGGGCATCCTAGGGCCCTACGCCGCAGCCATCACTTAGCCTCTTAGCTTCTTTCCAGCCAGTCTGAGGCCTTGGAGATCGTCGAGGGCGTGTAGGAGGAGCAGGGTGCGGGCCCCCGGCTCACGGTTAACCAGCACCCGGCCCCCACGGAGTACAGCTGCCCTAAGCATAGGGGGCGCATACTCGAGTAGCACCACGTCCACCGCCTTCTCGAGGTCCAGGGCGCTGCGGAGGACCCTCTCGATGTACTCGCCGAGCTCATCCATGTATAGGTACATCTCCTCCTCGGGCACACGGTAGCCCGTATAGACGGCCACATCTATGTCACGCACAGGCTTCCCCGGAACCAGGAACCCACCGAACACCAGGGCGAGCCTAACCTCCCCCCGGCGGAGAAGCGCCTCACGGAGAACGCGGAGAACCCTCTCCCTCACCACCCGCGGGATCCTCGTGCTCCGCCTCCTCGCCTCCAGCAGCGCGCTGATACCCGACAAGCCTCCTCAGCCACTCTACGGCTCTCTCAGCCACCTCTAGAGACGCCCGGGTCTCCCGGAAAAGCCTCTCGTCATCAACACTCCAGTAGCGGTGCACGAGCATGTTCCGCAGAGAAGCTAGGGCAGCCAAAACCCGGGCAACATCCGCTGGTAGAATCCCACACTCGGCCGCCAGCATGAAGACCTGCCGGTAGGTCTCCGGGGCCCGGTCACAGCTATACTCAAGCCAGGGAGCCAGAGCCGCCGCCAGCGACTCCACCAGCTGCACCAGGGCGTAGCGGAGCGCGAAGCGGAGACGAATATCGCGTAGGAACACGTCGAGGCTCTCTCCGGTAACCGCACGGGCCGCCCGGATCGCCTCCTTTGCGTCCTCAAGGAACCGCAGCACACGCTCAACACTATACTCGTCCAGCACCCGTCCACGGCCGGCGCCGCCACGCACCACAGCCTCAGCGCCCCGCAGAGCCCCTCCACTTCGCCACGCGCAGCCCAGAGAAGCACCATTCAAGGCTCCATGGGCGGGTTAAATCTACTGGCCGGGAAGTTAAGTGGCAGTTAACTTCACCTTCACAGCCCCAACCTCGCCCCACCTTCACCACGGCCACCCAGCGCCGCAAAACAAGCACACCCGCCACACCACGCCCACACGGCCACTGGCACAGTCCTGCAGCCGGACACAGCAATAACCTGCTCCGCGGCCAAGAAGCCGCCAGCCCTGCCTCACCGGGCACCGGTCTCACGCGGGTAGCGTGAGGGTGTCTCTGTGGCGCTGCCGCGCCCCAGGGGGACCCCCTCTGGTGGGGTGTGTGGCTGCGCTCTGGTAGGGGGACAGGCTACCCTGTCGCCTACTTGCATCGAAACCTGTTAGACTACTATGTTACATGTTCGGCTTTGCCGTGGTTTATACTTGGTGGAGCGGTGCTTCTTGGAGCCCGGCCGTGTGGGCTACCTTCTGTGAGCCGTCTGGAGGCCAGCATGCTGGGCTGATGTTTTACTTCTTCGACTAATATTTATGCTAGTATGTGAAAATGTTTTATGCTGTTTTATTTTTGTGTATATTTGTACTGTTTGTTGCTGTGTTTGTTGCTTCGCGGCTGTCTTGTGTATTACTTGTCTTTGTGTGTCGTGGTGTATCTGCTGTGTGCGGGCTAGCCTACTGGGTGAGCGGGGCACGCTACGTTCTGTAAGCGTTTAGCCAGACCTGTTAGTCTATTATGCAACTATTTTGGTCTTTTTCGTATCTTTTGTGGCGCTGCATGGGTGTCACGCTTACTGTCCCCGTGCCTTGGGCTGCCGGTGTCTGCTCTAGCTCCCGCAGAGCCTCGCCACAGGGATAATTATGTAGAACATTTCAATTATTTCTATGATTTGTGCGTATACTGGGGTGTTGTGGCTGTGTCAACGAGTCCGTGCACTGGTTGATACACTAGGGCCTGGGCAGGCTAGGTGCATGGCCCACGCTCCACGGAGACGATGTAGTCCTCAAGCGCCTCGACATCCTCTATCCTGCTCGGTGGCCGCGGCGCGTGGGCTATCACCGCGAGCCCGGCTGGGGGCTCCTGGCTGCACCTCAACTCGCGGAGGCGGCGGAGCGCCTCCTCCTCAACCTTCTCGAGGCCCAGGCTGCCGGCGCGCTCCATGAGGACGCGGTTGGCGACTATGGCTTCCAGCATGGTGCCCAGCTCCCGCAGCTTCTCGGCGATGACGCGTACCTCGTAGACTGGGAGAGGCTCCGGCGTCGCGACAGCCATGAAGCTGGTTCTCTCGGGCCTTGTGAGCTCCTCGTGGAGGCGCCTGTTGCGCTCCTCTATCTCTTCGAGCTTGGAGAGGACTGGGTCGTGGAGCTCGCCGCGGCGCCCCAGGGCGTTCGCTATAGCGTACTTTATTGATACTATCCTCTCCCTTATCTCGCGTAGCCTCTGCGACCAGAAGAGGTGGAGCCGGGGCAGCGCGACCACGCGGAGAGCGACACCGGTGGGCGGCATGTCGACAACTACGAGGTCGACATCGCTCCTCTGGTAGAGCCCCTCGAGGACGCGGAGGAAGACCTCCTCTTCGAAGCCCGGCGCCTCCCTTATCGCCCGCAGCACGTCGCCGCCCCCGAGGGCGTCGAGGCCCGGGGCTAGGCGGCGGAGGAGGACCGCGTACTCCTCGGCGACCTTCTTGGCGAGGGGCTCTATGCTGTACTGGACCGCGCGTAGCCCAGGGTAGACTTCCTGCTCGCGGAGCGGCCCTGGGAGGCCGAGGTACTCGAGCAGGTGACCGGCAGGGTCGAGGCTGGCGACGAGGACCCGCATGCCCTGCTTCGCCGCCTCCAGGCCGAGCCTGAGGCTGACCGTGGTCTTCCCGACGCCACCCTTCCCCATGGCTACGACGACGTGGGGACGGCGCCAGTGCTCGACACGAAACGCGTCCATGACGCGGGGCAAGGCCCTGCCGCCCTCCGGGGCCGGAGATGAGGCGCCCTACCATTCGCCCCCCATACGGCTGAAGAGGTCCGATATGACGTCGCCGCCGCGCCACGTCCTCTCGTAGAGTATCTTTACCTCGTCCTCTAGGTGGGGGGCCAGCTCCGCCGCTATGCCGAGCGGGGCGAGGGGGAGCCCGACTAGGCTCCCCAGCACTAGGGTTAGGAAGACGTGCTCTAGCTCTAGGAGCTCGAGCTCGAGGGTCTCGACGCTCTGCTCGATGAGGGCTACGTGGAGCCCTGTGAGGAAGTTTCTGGCTTCGCGGAGCAGCCGGGACAGTATGCCCGTCAGCCTCCTCGCGGCCATGAGCGTCACCTCCTACTGTCTGACGGGGGAGAGGCCTCTGCGGATAGGGGAGAGGAGGTGCTCTTTTGCCGCTGGGCTGCGTGAGAATATGCGTGGGGTGTACCTGTGGGGGTTGTAAAAAAGCTGGGCATGGGTGGGGGGTTGTATGTTAGCGTGTTGTTGCCGCTACCTGTGCCTGCTTGGCTCTCGCCAGGCCGGTGGCGTAGAGGTATATCAGCAGGAAGTCTATGAACAGCGATATTATGACTATGCCGCCGGCGCCTATCTTCTGTATTAGCGGGTAGGTTGGTAGGACGAATACTGTCCACCATATGAGGCCGGCGGTGACGGTAACCCACAGGAACCACGCTGGTAGCTGTATCAGCGCGTTGGTCTTCATGTCTCTGGCTTTTAGCACGGCGTATACCCATAGGGCGCTGGTTAGGAGGGCGAGTGCTGCTAGTAGCTGGTTGGTGCCAGCGAAGGCGGGCCAGATTATGTTGTAGGCTGGCAGAGACTTCTGCCCTATAGTCACGTTGGGGTAGGCCAGCACTAGGCCTAGGAGGACCGCTACGCCGCTGGCCACGAACCTGTTGGCGAGGAGCTGGTAGGCTCCGGGGCTGCTGTCAGCTAGCCAGTCGAGCATCTCCTGCCAGGCGAACCTGGCCAGCCGGGTGGCTGAGTCCAGCGTGGTGAGTATGAAGGTTGCCAGCGCTATGCCAGCGAACTTCATCATGAAGGCTCCTACGGCTGTGCTGTTGAAGGCCTGGCCTAGCATGAACCCGTAGCTGGCGGTGAACCTCTGCACCTTGTCGATGGCCAGTATGCCGCCCTTCTCGTAGTCATCCAGCAGGCTGGGCGCCGCGTGCTGGAGGAACTCCGGGAACTGGGGATGGCTCCAAGCATACGCTATGGGTATTATGACTGCCAGGCTGCTGACGGCACCCTCTGTGAGCATGCCGCCGTAGCCTATCATTAGGGCGTCTAGCTCGTTAGCTAGCTGCTTGCTGGTCGTGCCGCTGGCGACGACGCTGTGGAAGCCGCTGAGGCTGCCACAGGCTATGATGAGCGGTATCGCGGGCCAGAAGGGCGTCGCCACGCCGTTGAATATTGGCGGCGCGAAGCTGGTGTAGACTGGGCCTGTGAGGCCGTCGGCTGCTATGCCCAGGGCGCCTATTATGGCGAAGGCGACGAAGCCCCAGAGGAGGTAGGCGTTGAGGTAGTCTCTGGGCTGGAGCAGGTACCACACCGGGAGTATGCTGGCGAGGAAGCTGTAGAGGGCTAGCAGGAGCATCCAGGTGTGATAGGCGTCGCCGGGGATCAGCAGCGGGTACTTGACGGCGAAGGCTATGCCGCCCGCCAGCGCCGCCAGGGCTATCACTGTGCTAGCGGCTGGGCTGAGCCTGGTGCGGTATAGCAGGAAGCCGAGGAACACCGCTAGGGGCATGTATATCATTGCCTTGCTGGCCGCGCTGGGCTGCACGGCGAACAGCTTAGCGTTGACGCTCATGAATGCCGCTAGGACCAGTATGAGGGCGGCGTAGACGTAGAAGAGGAATATGTACTTCGCACGGCGCCCCATGACGTTCTCCGAGACAGTCATTATTGAGACGCCGCCGTGCCTCACGCTTGCCATCAGGGCGAGGTAGTCGTGGACCGCACCTATGAAGACATTGCCGAAGATGACCCAGAGGAGAGGCAGGCCCCACCCGTACGCCATAGCTATCGCAGGGCCCACTATGGGGCCCGCGCCGGCTATGCTGGCGAAGTGGTGGCCATAGAGGATGTACTTGTTGGCTGGCACATAGTCGACACCATCGAACTTCGTGTAGGCGGGCGTCTTCCTCTCAGCGCTGGCCCGCACCACCTTCTGCTCGAGGATACGCCTCCCATAGAACACGTAAGCAAGGGCATAGACCGCGAGGACCGTTAGAGCGACTAGGCCCGCCGGGACCGCCACGCTGCACCACCCCAGCGCTACACCCTACTTGGGCTTCACGGCTGCAGGTGTCTCACCGAACGCTATGGCGGGGCCTATGAGGAGCAGGAACCAGCCCAGGATTATCGCCTCTGCGCCGGGCGTCCATGCCTCCTTGCTGCCTATGTGGCCCTGCGCCACGGCTTCCGCGATGGCGTAGAGGAAGAGGAGTACACCCAGCGCGGTTAGCGCCAGCCCGGCTGTTCTCGATGCCCCGCCCGGCAACGCGGCCACGCACCTCCTGGTGTAGCTTCGGCCCCGCCCCTCTGCGGGACTAGGGGCTGACACGTGGGCCCCGAAGCCCACGCCTTTATTAAACTGTTTTAGCATAAACTGTTTAGACTAACCCGGCTTATTAGGGGCTGACCGGCGCCAGGGGCTGCCGCGAGTGGCGCGCCGTGGGCCCCGAAGCTCGGTGGCTACTGTTCTACGCCGTTATAGTCGCCTCTATGGCCTCGGTCGTGTGGTTCTTCCAGATAAGACGGCAGATGATAGCACGTATGAGGGCGGTCGTGGGCATATTAGAGGATGTGCTGAGGCCTAGGGACAAGACCTATACCCTCCTCGGCTACCTCGTCGGCTTCCGTGCCGTCTACGAGCTCCCCTACCGCTGGAGCAGGCGTGCCTGGATACTCTACACCATGCCGCCTGGCCATGTCTTCTTCTACCTGCCAGTCATCCTGCTGCGCCGCGAGAAGGACAGGCTCGAGCTGACATTCCGGGTCAACACGCCACTCCCCGGCGAGGCCCACATCTACCACCCCCATGACCGCCACGTGGCCCGCCTCGTGAGAAGGGATACCGCCGGCAGGGAGGGGAGGCTAACGCGTGGAGAAGTCGTGGAGGCGGGGAAGCGGTTCACCGCCCTCTACAGCGGCAGCGAGGCCCTAGAGAAGGCGCGGCAGCTGCTCCGGGGGCTTCTGGAGGCCGGGGCCGACGTGAGGCGGGTCACGCTGAGCGACAGGGACTGGGCCCTACACGTCTCCATCGTGCCCAGCGTGGCAACGCTGAGGAGGACCCTGGAGGTGCTGAAGAGGTATGGGGAGAAGCTAGCGGGCGGCTAGTATCGCGGCGTAGCCGACTACTATGTCCTCGTCACCGGTCACGTCGGCGCTGTTGTAGTACTTGAGGAGCCTCATCTCGCCGCCCAGAGCCTTCACGTACTCCATCAGCACCGCTATCGCGGCATAGCCGCAGACTGTTGCACCTGTCTCCGCTATCTTCGCTATGAAGCCCTCGGTGTCGAGCTCAAGTATCTTCTCTATTATTGACAAGTCGAGCCTGGCCACGTTCTCCCGGATGTTCTCGGTGAAGACCACGTAGCCGTACATGTAGCCATGGTGGGTGAAGTCGCTGCTGGCTATCACCAGCATCCTCCTCCCCAGAGCCTCTGCTGCACCGAGCAGTGCAGAGGCTATCTCCCTGGCTATCCTGGGCGTCGCGTCCTTAGCCACGATGGGTACGAGGCTCCAGCTGTGGCCCTGGTAGATGTACTGGAGGAAGGGGAGCTCAACCTCGACGCTGTGCTCCTCCGCGTGAGCCGAAGGGTCGTCGACTAGCCCCGGGTAGCGGCGGACAAGCTCTTCAATAAACTCCTTGTCTACAGGCACGTCTCCGAGCGGGGTGCGCCAGAGGTCCCAGTAACTGGCCGTGGTGAATATGCCTCCACGGCCCGTGTGGTTGGTCCCAATTATTACGATAGTGTCGGGGCGGTACACTGACTCGGCGAGCTCAAGGTAGAGGTGGGCAGCGGCTGGCCCGGAGTAGCTGTAGCCCGCGTGGGGCGCCACCCCACCCAGCGGCAGGGGTGTCTCCCGCGTTGGGGGCCCGGGGAGCCTGCCGGGGCCGAGCCTCTCGTCCAGGAACGACCGCTTGATAGCCTCCTCTAGCTCCTGAGGGTCGGCCGGGTAGAACCCTATCAGCGCCGCATAGGGCTGCCTGACACGTGGCTCGCCAGCCATGCCGGGTACACCTCTACCGCCTAAGGAGTGGCGCCGGGACACAGCTCCTACATTGTACTCTAGTCTCCACAAGGTGCCGGGTTTCATGCTTTCCCTTCGGGCCTGGCGCTTGACGGGATAGGGTCTTTAGTGGGCCGGTATGGGGCTTCTCCTTCGCTGCATGGAACGCTATGGCAGCCCCTGGGGGCTGTCGAGGGTTCTGTCGCTATAGGCGGGGTGCTGCCCAGCATGCCTCTGAATATAGCCGTGCTTGTCAAGGCGTCGCTGGACCCCAACATGATAAGAACGGGGAGCGATGGGGGCGTGGATGCCGCGGCGACGCCACTCGCCATAAGCGAGTACGATAAGAACGCTGTCGAGGCGGCTGTCCAGCTCAAGGAGAAGCATGGTGGCCGCGTTGTCGCCGTCTCGGCTTTGACATGGGGGCCTTCTGCGAGGAAGAGGAAGGAGCTTGAGCAGGTTATCCGCGAGGCGCTAGCTATGGGAGTCGACGAGGCCCACATCATTATCGATGATGCGCTCATCCCCGGCGATCCCTTGTTGACTGCGCGTGCCGTCACCGCGCTCCTCCAGAAGCTGGGCGGCTTCGACCTCATAATTACCGGCGAGGCATCCATGGACATGATTTCGGGCCAGATCGGTGGCCGCGTCGCAGCATTGATGGGCCTACCGTTCATCAGCTACGCTAGGAGCCTCGAGGTGGACGCTGGGGCAGGCGTGGTGAGGGCTGTCCGCGATCTCGAGGAGAGCCTACAGACCGTCAAGGCCAAGATGCCGGCCGTGGTGAGTGTGACAGGCGAGGCGAACAAGCCCAGGATACCCACGCTGCTCCAGATACGCCGCGCTATGAGGAAGCCAGTGAAGACCTACAGCCTATCGGATCTTGAGGTGGACAGCGTGGCTAAACCACGCCTGGTAGAGATGAAGCTTATACAAGTTAAGAGGAAGAACGTAATTATCGAGGCTGAGACGCTGGAGCAGGCCGCTGAGAAGCTGATCGAATACCTGGAGCAGGAGGGTGTCCTGCCCAAGTAGGGTATCTGCTTCGCATCTAAGGCAGCGCGGGGTGTGTACGGGGTGGTCCGCGTACTCGTGTACACAGCCGGGCCGGCTCAGCTGCGTGGCCTGGCCGGTCTCGTGGCGGCCCTCGGCGCGTCGGAGGCCTTCGCGCTGACACCGGGCCGGGAGGACGAGGTCGCGCAGCACGCCTACGGTGTCTTCAACAGGGTCTACAGGGTTGACGCGGAGAGGCTGACGCCGGGCCAGCTGGCGGAGCTCCTGGAGGGGCTCTACGCCGAGCATCAGCCAGACCTAGTTGTAGGCCCCGCTGTTAAGGACGGCGTGGACGCCGGCTCCCGGCTGGCCGCGAGGCAGAGCCTACCGATGTTTACTGAGGCTGTCTCGGTTGAGCTCTTCGACGGAGGGCTTAGGGTTCGGAGACAAGTGCTAGGCGGCAGAGCGATGGCTGTTCTCGAGTCCGGGCTGCCGGCGCTCGTAACAGTAAAGCCGCAGCTCTGGGAGGAGAAGGCGCCGTCTGAGACTGGCGCAGAGATATCCACGGTGAAGCCGCCCGCGGCCCTAGTCGAGGAGGAGAGCTGGGAGCCCAAGAAGAGGGAGGCCGTGGACCTGGAGAGCGCCGAGGTGGTCGTAGGCGTTGGCCGCGGCTTCCGCAGGAAGGAGGACCTAGCCATGGCCGAGGAGCTTGCAAGGCTCCTGGGCGGTGTCGTCGGCGCCTCCAGGCCGATAGTTGCTGACTATGGCTGGCTGAGCGAGGACCGCTGGATAGGCATAAGCGGCAAGAAGATACGGCCGAAGCTCTACATAGCGATAGGCATAAGCGGTACACCGCAACACATGGCGGCCACGATGGACTCCAAGGTGATAGTCGCCATAAACAAGGATAAGAACGCGCCGATATTCCAGTACGCCGACTATGGAGTAGTCGCGGACCTCTACAAGTTCCTCCCGGTGCTGATAGAGAAGCTGAAAGAGAAACTCGGCAAGTAGCCTGGCACCACGCAGCAAGGGAGCCTATCGGCAGGGCCTTTTTCCTCTTCAGCTCCTCCGCGGCTAGGGTGCTCCTGGCCTTTGTCGGAGGATGACCAAGCGGGCCTATGAGGCTGCAACGAGGCGTGCCGCTACCTTATAGCCCCTCCTGTTTGAAGCAGGCGTCGTGGGTAGATGCGTGGAGGGCAAGTAACCGGAGGGGTCCTCGTCGTGGTTAATGATAAGGTGGTTGGCTGGGGCCTCGTCGCTCTATCGATTGCCGGTATATTGTT
>Ga0256838_1000105_pt1 | contig 58763 bp, 60 predicted proteins | sample 4571419metaG_FD_185978 | JGI IMG/M metagenome (GOLD analysis project Ga0256838, IMG submission 185978) | Hydrothermal vent microbial communities from Guaymas Basin, Mexico - 4571-419 | ecosystem: Environmental > Aquatic > Marine > Hydrothermal vents | place: Mexico: Guaymas Basin | collected... | reverse complement strand
CCCTAAATATCCATTTACTTTTACCCTCTGTATATTTAAATGCAGGAGGCAAAGAGAGTGAGAATTCTACAAGTTCTAAATCGTAAAATGGATGACGAAACTCTACATTAAAATTTGACTCTATAGGATGTAGAAAATTAGAGTCTGCTATGGTAATATGTTGCACAGAACTAAGAAGATCTATGTCTCTTTTTAAAGCAAGATTAGATACACCAATTTTATCTGTAAAATTTACTATTTTGCTTTTAAGTTTAATGCTAGAAAATTTCTCTTTTTTTAAAATTTTTCTAAATAAAGATAATATTTTAACTCCAAGTAATGGTTTAATAATATATCTTTTTATCGCATTAAAAGGTCTTTTTAACACGTTTAACTCTTTATAAAGACTCATAAATTGACCTCTAATAAAAAGTTCATAAAAGCCATATTCATTACGTCCAAAGAGTTCATCACCACCTTGACCAGTAATAATCATATTTTTTTTATCTAATTGCATACGATAAAACATCTCTAGACCGTTAGCAGATGTAACTACAATAGGCCAATCACTGCTTATAGCATAAAGTTCACTAAGTCTGTACTTTTTATAATAATCTAACTTTTCACATGAAACTTTTTTATGACTAATACCATATTTTTCTATGATACTATCAACATATTCACTCTCATCACACTTTAACCCATCAAGTTGCATAGAGTAACTCTCTATGTTAGATGCATCTACTTTTTGTGCTAACAGTGAAACAATAGACGAAGAGTCCAACCCCCCACTTACTTCAAAAGCACTCTGTTTTAATGTATCGATACGTTTATCTATGGCTTTGGTTAAGAGATATTGGAGCTTTTGACTAGCTTCTTTTGGAGTAATATCATAATCTCTTTTTATTTTTTCTGGGTACCAGTAGCGTATATGTTCTAGTTTGTCATTTTGGATACGTATAAAATAGCCTGGAGGTACTCGAAAGATGCCATCATACATCGTCTCTTCATATGCTACTTCACGGCTTTTTAACATACTTTTCATGGCATCGATATTGGGCTTTTTAGATACATCTTGTAAGTTAAGAAGTTCTGATACACTTGAAGAAAATTTGTATCCTAAGGAGGTTTTTACATAATAGAGTGCCTTAATCCCTAGAGGATCACGCGCGGCAAAGTAGGAGTCTGTGTTACTTATATAAAATGCAAATGCATAGTCGCCATCTAACTGAGTAAAAAGAGATTTTCCCCATTTTTCATAGGCTAGAGCAAGGAGTTGATTGCTCTTATATTCATTACTTTTTATATCTAATTTTTTTACTAAATGCTCTTTGTTATAAAGTGCAACTTTAGAATAAATCTCTTTTATACTTGAAATAATTATAGCTCTACTATTTTAAGAAGGCTCAGCATCATTCGCAAAAGTACCACCATCTATATCTGATGCATCTTTTTTAATAATACGATTCATTTTTCCTACAATTTGTAATTCTGGTTGTGAGTAACTTTTTTTTAATGTCTCTTCTACGGTTGTTTTTTCTTCTATCATTTCTCTTCCTTTTATCTAATATTATGGGGGAACCCCTTTATCTTATTTTATCTTATTTTGTCTTAACCTAAGAGTAACCGTACACAATATCATTTTAGATAATATACGTTACCACTGATAAATAGAAAGCACCATATACATTTCATGTCCACTTTTTCCTGTAAGTATGGTTTGGTTACAGTCTGTCCATGCGTGAGATTTTATCTCGCTTTTTTTTTGCTTATCTTTGTTTACACCTATATAAAAACGCCCCGAGATACCACGTTTTTTTAGCATCTTATATGCCGTAAAGGCTTTGACTAAACAAGCACTTTCCCATGGGGTATGTTGTGCTGATTTTTCTATGCTTTTACCTATGGCTACTGCTATCTCTAACTCAAAATCAGTGACTTTTGTGGGTTTCGTATGCGTAGTAACGAGATGAAGTTTACGACTTAAAAACTTAAAACTAAAGAGTAAGATAGCTATACGCATCATACCCAAAATGAGTATGGCTTCAAAAAAAAAGATTTTTTCTCTATGTGGTAATGCTATAAATTTTTTTATTTTTAAAACTGTTTTAGACATCAAAATCCTCTTTTAACAACCCTTTAGCAAAAAGCATCGCATAAGAGCCTTCTGCTTTTACACGTCCATTTTCCATAAGATAGATATAATCAGCTTGTTTAATAGTAGTCGTACGATGAGCGATAATAATAGTGGTTCTGTTTTTCAAAAAAGGGAGTAGTGTTTCATAGAGTTTAAACTCTGTTTCATTATCAAGTGCAGAGGTAGCTTCATCGAAGATAACCACTTTTGGGTGGGAGAGTATAAGTCTTGCAATAGCTAGACGTTGACGCTGACCACCAGAGAGGCGTATGCCATTTTTACCCATACGTGTCTGAAGCCCTTCATCTAAGCCTATAACAAAAGCTTTAAGTTGTGCCACTTCTAACACTTGGTAGAGTGCTTCATCACTTCTATTTTTCCCTAAAGTTAGATTCATAGCGATAGTATCATCAAAAAAGAGTACTTGTTGTAGCATGAGTGAGACATGGTCACGTACAACTCCTAAGCCTATCTGCTCGATGGGTGTATCTGCGTATGTTATGCTTCCTTTTTGGGGTGTGTAGAGACCTACTAATATCTGAGCTAATGTACTCTTTCCACTTCCACTCTCCCCTACCAGTGCTATCTTTTGCCCCTCTTTTGCCTCTATGTTTACATGGTGTAACACTTGCTTACCTTTTGTATAAGAGAACGATACATCTTTAAGTGTAACAGAGCAACTCTCTCTATGTTCAAATGGATTATGTTTAGGTAAGTAGCTAGGTTCATGCTCTAAAGAGAGAAGATGGTTGATACGTTCTAAAGCAGGTTTTGTATTTTGGTACGCCATTACTAAACCTATAAGCTGTTGAGTAGGCGAAACCAAAGTAGAGAGGTAAAATAAAAATGCAATCATCATACCGATACTCAAATCTGAATACGCCACTGCCATGATGCCTAAAGCACGAAAAATATCTACAACTGTATTGGTTAGTAGTGTAGAAGCATTTTTAGCCGATGCTGCTTTGTATCCATACTCTAAAGAAGCACGCTCTATCTCTTTGGCATGTTGCTTTAAGCGACCAAAGAGATTTCTCTCTTGGTTACTAGCACGTACTTGTATAAAAAGTTCAAGTGTCTCTGTTAGAAGTTCATGATACATATCATACGCCTCATGTTGAGAGCGAAACAACTTTGCTGTTCTTCGTCCTAAGATTTTAGCAAAAGCTAAGAAGAATGGATTTAAGATAAAAACTAAAAGTGCCAACATCCAATTCATCCATAGCATGACAATAACAATACCTATTATCATGAAAGATGCACTTAAAAGCACACTAACAAACTGCCCTACCATTAGACTAATACTTCCTACATCTTGCACCATTTTAGAGGAGATACCTCCTGATTTTAAACTCTCATACTCTGAGATAGAGACTCGTTCTAAATGTTTTAAAATACGTTGACGTAAACTGTAAGCAATGTTTTGGGTGATTTTAATGGTATAAAATGTTTTTTTATTACTAAAAAAGTATGCAGATATACGTAAAAACAGTACCACAACCAGTACCAATAAGACATAAATAGCCACCTCTTTCGTATCAAAGTATGTGCTGATAAACTCTGTGAGTTTTCCTTCATTGTGAAGTAACACTTCATCTATAAGTAGGGGAAGTAGTAGTGGGATAGGTAGAAGTAACAGCGTAACACACAGCCCATACAAGCTACTCAACCAAAAATCTTTTTTTTGGCTCTTTACTTGCATGAAGAGGCTTGTAAATGTATAGTTTTCTCTCATATTTTACCTATGTATAACGCTTATATTTTACGGGAGTATAACAAAAATTCAATTATTGGTTACTAAAGCTATTATGCTATAATTTAAACTATAACGTATTATTTTAATCTTAAGGTACATCATGCACACTATCAAAGCTTACGCAAAAGTCAATATATTTTTAAAAATCAAGGGTCAAAAAGAGGGTTATCATACCCTACTCTCAAGGTTTGTAAAGGTCAACCATCTTTATGATATTATCAGTTTTGAACCCTCAAACTCTGAAACTTTTACGATAGAGGGGTGTGATAACATCTCTTTAGAATCAAACACCATACACAAAGCATACACAGCACTCCAAGAGCATACACAAAGTCAAGAATTAGTATCGTTCTTTAAAGAACATAAAGTGCTTGTAACAAAAAACATCCCTAGTCAAGCAGGACTAGGTGGAGGAAGTTCTGATGCTGCTGCTTTTATGCGTTTAGTAAATGATGTGTGTCACTTAGAACTAGACCCAGATACTTTAGCCAAAATAGGAAGTCTAGTTGGTGCTGATGTACCATTTTTTGTTTACAACTATAACTCTGCTAATGTATCAGGTTTTGGAGAGATTGTTAAACCTTTTGAAGAGCCTCCTTTAGAGCTAGAACTTTTCACACCACATATCGCTTGTGACACTTCAGTGGTCTATAAAACATTTAACAAATACCTACTTCAACACATTAACCCTACATCATTCTTTGGGTGGGATCAGCTAGACTCAAAAACTATCTTGAATCTAGTTCCAGACCCCATAGCACTCAATGACCTCTACCCTGCTGCTCTTGTAGCTTACCCAGAGTTAGAGAAACTAGATACAAAAGATTGGTTCTTTTCAGGAAGTGGAAGTACGTTTTTTAAACTAAAATAGGGATTGTAATTCATATATAGTTATATGATACACTCTTTTACATTACCTTAATAAATAAAAGTTATAATAAAAACTATAAATTTTAAAAGAGGTGTTTTATGACGACAACGACTCCATACCCAGATATTTTTGATGAACTTAAAGCAGATGTACGTAAAGAAGGTTTACTAGATCGTGTACCTGTACGTGGTAGTATAGAGATGATTGCCATACTTCTGTGTATGGGTATTATCTTAACCACTGCTCCTATGTGGAACCCTATTTTATTGGGTCTTTTTCTTACTTTAGTGATGACACGTGCAGTATTTGTATCTCACGATATTTTGCATACACAGTACTTTAAAAGTAAATCACTCTCTAAAAAGCTCTCTTACCCTTTTTCAGCTTTTATACTTAGTAACTCCTCTTCATGGTGGGACTTTAAACACAACATCAACCACCACACATACTGTAACATCGAAGAGAAAGATGAAGATATTCTTGCTCTTGACCGTGCATTTACTAAAAGAAAAGGAAATAACCCTTTTATAAAAAAATATAAATTCATTATTTTCTGGGGAGCTCAGTTCTTTATGTTCCCTGCATTCATTGCTCAATCATATAGTTTTGTTATCAAACGTAAACTTTGGGGTGAGTTTGCACTTATGCTTATGCATTGGCCTATTGTATGGGGAACACTTATTTATCAAATTGGTGGTGTGAATACACTTATTGTAGCACTTACGGTAAACTTTACACTTTCTCCTTGGCTCTCTTTTGGCTTTATTACCAACCATTTAGGGTGTGAAAGCTTTGTAGAAGAAGAGGGTAAAGAGCTATCATGGATGGAACTTCAAATGAGAACAAGCCGTTCATTAACAGGTGGAGCATTTATACACTGGTTCTATGGTGGACTCAATACACAAATAGAACACCATCTATTCCCAAAAGCACCACGTTTTAACCTCTTAAAAGTACAAGAGATGACAAGAGACTTTGCAAAGAAACATAAGTTAAAATATTTTGAAACTACCCCTATTACTGCGTATGCTCAGATTAATAATGTACTTAAAGCCTATTAAAATCTAATCTTTAAAAGAGAAGCTATTTGCTTCTCTTCACTACTATTTTTCATCATCTTCAAATGTATATTTTACCTCACTCCATCCAAACTCTATAAAAAGTCTATGCATAGTCATATCTAAGGGGGCTTCTATCTGAAGGAACTCCTTAGTAAGAGGATGTATAAATGAGATACCAAAAGCGTGTAAAAGCAATCTATGTGAGTCAAGCTTTTTACGAAAAAGTATATTGTGTTCACCTCTTCCATGTTTTGTATCTCCTACTATAGGATGAAAGATATGTTTCATATGTCGTCTTAGTTGATGTTTTCTTCCTGTTTTAGGTAAAAGTTTCACTAACGAATAACGTGCCACTGGGTAACGGCTTACAGGGTAAGGGAGTTCTACTGTTGCTAAAGCTTTATAGTAAGTTTGAGCCTCTTGTGCCTCTTTTGTAACTCCTAGCCTCTTCTGCTCTTTGGTATCTAGCATCTGCTTTAATGGGTAGTCTATGAGTGCATCATCTTCAACATACCCACGCACCACAGCGATGTAAGCTTTTGCCACATCTCCTAAACGAAAAAGAAGAGACAACTTTTGTGCCATCTCTTTGTTGAGTGCAAAAACCAACACACCTGAAGTGGGCTTATCTAAACGGTGTATGGGGTAAACATATTGCCCTATCTGGTCACGTAGCATCTGTAAAGCAAAAGCTCTCTCATGTCTATCTATGGGTGACTTATGGACTAACAGTCCTGAGGGTTTATTGATAACAATAATATCGCTATCTTGGTAAAGTATCTCTAAGAGAGTGGTTTCTATATTATCCATAGTGAATTATATGATATAATTCTACAAACTATAGAACAAAGGAATGATTTGGCTATCAATATCGTTGCACAAAATAAAAAAGCTAGACATGATTATGAGATACTTGAAAAGTTTGAAGCTGGCATAGTACTTTCTGGTGCAGAGGTAAAAGCACTTCGTGCAAAACGTGCCAACCTTGCAGATGCATTTTGTCGTTTCATCAAAGGTGAACTTCACATTATGAATGCACACATAGCACATCTTGAAACTGCACATAAACACTATACTCCAGAGACAAGAAGTCCTAGAAAACTTTTATTACATAAAAAACAGTTAGAGAAGCTACATCTTAAAATACATAAAGATGGTCTCACTGTTGTACCCTTGATGATTTACTTTAATGAGCGTAACTATGCAAAGATAAGCATTGCTATAGCTAAAGGTAAACAGCTTCATGACAAACGTGCTGACATGAAAGCTAAAACCCTAGACAGAGAAGCTAAACAAGCTATGAAGAGTAGAGAGTACTAAGCACCTCTCTTTTCTCGTTTGGCTTTAAGTTTTTCTCTAGGAGAGATATAGAATCTCTTTTTTAATGTTCTACGATCTTCTCTCTTCTGTACAAGTAGTGCATGTTTATTTAACTCTAATTTATGCATCTCTTTAAGTCTATACCATGAAGAGACTCTCTCATAACCTATAAACTTATAGATAATCTTTTTACTCTGAACTGTTAAAAACTTAAAAAAGCTTCTTGCAGGAATATGAAATACTTTTTCTAAATAATACTCTATAGTTTCAAATGTAGCGTGAAATAGTGTATATATATAGTTTAATCCTCTTTTAAGTAGTGGTATCTTCTCCATCCACTCTAGTAACCAAGAGAAGATAAATACTTCAACAATAGGTGCTATCCAACTTCCCCAAAGAAAGTCTGTAAAAAAGTAAAAAACTGTTGTTCCAACTTTTAAAAAGATAGCCAATAAGAAACTCCATATCTTAGCGATAAAGACTTTCATCGCTAACATTCCGCCCATAAACTTTCCTACAAAACCCAAAGAGGCTAAGAAAGTAAACCCTGCAAAAAGTTGTTTAACAATAGGAAAGTTTTGAAAGTTCTTTTTCACATAAGCCATTAGATGCTTAATATCATCACTAATATGATCTAAAAAATGGATTTTAAGATTATGGTTGATTACCTTTTCTATTAAATACCGTTTACTCAAGCCTGTAGCAGAGAGAAGTGCAATCTTTTTTACAAAAAGTGTTAAGATAAATTTACCTTTTACAAGAAAAAAAGCAGACAGTATCATCACAATATTCTTTTTTATAAAGAACAAAGCTCGAAAAAATAGTGCAATAACAAATGTACGACTCTGCTCCATACTAAAAAGTAGAACTGTTACTACCACTAAAACAAAAGGAATGAGCCATAACCAAGGAGATCTGTTTTTCATCATTTATGGCTTTTTAAGTGATGCTTTTATGGTTTTATAAAGATACTTTAACTTTGTGATAAAAGGACTCTCTTTTGAAAAGTACCTCTCTTTAAGCGTTTTTACAGTGGCTTTTACGTCACTTTTTATAATAACTAAACGCTTCATACCCTTTATATAAATCTCTAAGGATTTCAACCATGCAATACCCTTCATAATAAGCTCATAGAGCCACTTAAACCAGTTAAACTCCATGAGCTTATCTTCTGTGACCCTAAAGAGCCAAAAGGTAAATGCTGCTATGGGTATTTTGGCGATGTATAGAGTTAACCCTAGTAGCACTTGACCACTTACAAATAGCATCCCCGCATAGATACCAAATGCCTCTACAACTATAAGCAGTAGTAGAAAAATCACTAAAATAACAGAAGCATTAACGCTTTGTAACTTTCTCTCTACCTTTTGAAGCATTTTAAGAGAGTGGATAAATTCATAAATGGGCTTTGCAACTCCCTCCCATATAAGCTCTTCAAAAATAACATATAGTATAACAAGAAGTAGTTGTAGTAGTGAAATAAGTCTATTTTTAATGGCATGTAACATAATGTGATATCCTAAATAATTTTAAGGTATTATAGCAATTTAATTGCGATATTGAGTATTTGTGTTTAAAAGTTTGAATTGTATAGTACGAAGTAGTTTAGTAGAGTGTTGTGAAGGAATAAACCTTCACAAGTTGCACGATAAAGCAGAAAAAGATTATTTTCTTCTAAGTTCTTTAATTCTTGCAGCTTTACCTTTAAGTTCTCTAAGGTAGAATAGTTTAGCTCTTCTAACTCTACCTCTTCTAAGTAGTGTAATACTTTCAATTGAAGCAGAGTAAAGTGGAAAAATTCTCTCAACACCAACAGAGTTAGCACCCATTTTTCTTACCATGAATGTTCTACCAGTTCCTTGACCTCTAATAGCGATACAAAGACCTTCAAAGTTCTGAACTCTCTCTTTTTCACCCTCTTTAATTCTCACAGCTACTCTTACTGTATCACCTGCTCTAAAATCAGGAACATTATTATCAGCTAATTGTGCTTTTTCAAAGCTTTCAATATATTTATTTCTCATGTTATACCTTTTTGTATAAGTCTGGGCGAAAATACTTTGTTTTACACAAAGCCAACCCTCTTTTTAAGTCCGTGATTTTACTATGATTACCCTTTAAGAATTCTGAAACAACTTTATTTTCTTCATAATTTTTAGGTTTAGTAAAAGATGGAGCTTCCAGAAGTGAAGACTCAAAACTCTCTACACTTAAGGAATCACTATTTCCAAGGACAGCATCTACGTTTCTAGCGATTGCATCGCATATAACCATACTTGCTAACTCTCCACCTGTCAAGATAAAATCACCAATAGAAAATAACTCATCTGCATATGCTTCTATTACGCGTTCATCTATCCCTTCATAACGTCCACTTACAAAGACTATATGCTCTTTACCTGCTAAACGTTTTGCATCATTTTGGTTAAATGTTTTAGCTACAGGAGAAAGAAATACAATATGAGCATGAGGTGAACACTCTTTAATACTTTTTAGTGTATCTGTCAAAGGTTGTGGTGTCATAAGCATACCTGCTCCACCACCTACCATCGGTGCATCAACACGGTTATGTTTATCTGTAGTAAAATCACGTGGATTAAAGAAGTCTATAAAAATCTTCTTATCTTCTATTGCACGCTTTAAGATACTTTCAGAGAAATACCCTTTGATAAGGTTAGGGAAAAGTGTTACAAAAGAGAACTGCATAAGACTACTAACTTGCTTGGAGTATATCTTTAGCATCCTGAACATAAACAACTTTTTCTTCTGTATCTGAACGCAATACATAACGGTCTATATAAGGAACTAAAAAGCTCTTAGGCAAGCCTGCCTCTTGCAGTTTATTCTCTGTTTTTATGATTAAATAATCTGTATCACCCATACGTTGAATATCTTCAACTAACCCAAGCTCTTCACCATCTTGCATTATTTTAGAACCTATAACATCAAACCAAAAATGCTCACCCTCTTTAAGGTCACAATTCTTTTTAGTCTGTTGTTCATTGGAAAATAATTTAATGTTGGTAAGTTTTTTTGCAGAGTCAATACTCTCATGACCAATAAAACGGATAATACCACGTGTAAAGTTTATATCGGCAATGGTTAGTTCACCACGATTACTTTGATAGCTATTACCTATTTTAAATTGTTCTGGAAAGTCAGTATATAAGTGAAATTTAAGATCACCCCAAAGTCCTATTGTACGCCCTATTTGAGCTATAATTGCATCATCTTTAGACATATAGTTACTTTGAAGCTTTTACATTAACGCGGTAATTTTTACCGCCTTTTGCTTTACAGCCAGAGATGACTGTTTTAATAGAGTTAATCATTCTTCCATCTTTTCCGATAAGTTTACCGATATCTTCACTATTAGCAAAGATGGTAATCTCATCAAACCCCTCATCAATCTCAGATATTTCTATAGTAATATCTTCAGGACTGTTTACCAAAAGTTTGGTATATGAGAGTAAAAAATCTTTAACCATTAAAACTATTTTCTACCAGAAATTCTTTTAACAGTTGGACTCATTTGAGCACCAACGCTAGTCCAGTAGTTCAATCTTTCTTCGTCAAGAGTAAGCTCTTTGTTTACAGATACTGGATTATAGTGACCAATTACTTCAATCCAACCACCATCTCTTCTTTTTCTACTGTCTGTTACTACGATTCTATAAAATGGTTTCTTTTTTCTACCCATTCTTGTCATTCTAATCATTGTCATATTATATCCTTTGTTTTTTCATGTATTCAATGGTAACCCGAGGAAGAGCTACACATTACCGAATAAAGTACTGACAACTACTTTTTAATGACTAAAGCACTCATCAATACTGTAAAATTCTTTTTGAAACGCAATTTTACCATAATTTGTATAAAATTTTTATTAAATATTTTAGATTATCTCCTTTGAGAGTTATCTCAAAGGAGCATTAAGAAAATTAACAAGAAATTTCCACAATAGATTCAACAATTATCTCATCACCTTGTTCTAAAATATCATACTCTTCATCCACTCTTAGGTAACCATCTTCTGTATCTATCCTATAGCTTCCACCATCATCATCAAACATATTAATTCTTGCATTTATCTCATCATCAGTATTTCCAATAGCAAAAGTTCCACTAAATGCACCTGGACCAGTAAAATATGAATAAGTATTATCACAGTACTCTAAGATTACATCTTGACCCGCATCATTATAACCATTGATTTGATATCCATCTTGCAAATCTAAAACATCTACAGAAGAAATTTCATTATCTCCTCCAGTAGAGCTATCACCAGTAGAGCTATCACTGCTACAACCACTTAATGCTATTACTGCTACACCTGAAAGAAACAAACCTATTAACTTTTTCATTTTATCATCCTTTTAAATTATATACTTAAGTATATCATTTAAATCTTTATAGATAAAAAAGTTATCTTATTTTGTTTAGAAATTGAAGCAAGTGTTAACGAGGGATACCAGCCATACCACCACCTTGCATCTGTGCCATCATGTCTTGCATCTGTTTCATACCACCCTTAGTTGACATCTTTTTTGCCATCTTTGCAGCATTTTTAAACTGTTTAAGTTGACGATTGACTTGCATTTGACTCAAGCCTGAACCTACTGCCAAACGTCTTTTTCGGGTATTGTTTAGTAAATCTGGGTTTTCTCTCTCTTTTTCTGTCATAGAAGAGACCATAGCTTTAATCATCTTAATCTCATCAGAGTTCTCTAAATCCATGTCACCTAACTGTTTAGCCATACCACCCATACCAGGTATCATCCCCATAACAGACTTCATACTTCCTAGCTTTTTCATCTGCTCCATCTGAGATAAGAAGTCGTTGAAGTTAAATTGACCTTTTTTAATCTTCTGTGTAAATCTTTTTGCCTCTTTAGGGTCAATAACCGCAGCCGCTCTTTCTGCTAAAGACTCAACATCTCCTGCACCCATAAGTCTGCTTACGATTCTATCTGAGATAAACTGCTCTAAGTCAGGCATCTTCTCCCCAGCACCGATGAAACGAAGTGGAACACCTACTTGTTGTGTAAGTCCTAGTGCAACCCCACCCTTTGAGTCACCATCAAACTTAGATAAAACAACACCTGTAATGCCTATTTTATCTTTAAAAGTTTGTGCTGTTCGTACTGCATCTTGTCCTGTCATCGCATCTGCAACATAGAAGAGTTCATCAGGATTGGCTATTTTTTTAATTTGAGCCAACTCATCCATCAACTCATCATCTATAGCTAAACGTCCAGCTGTATCGATAAGTACTACATCATAAAGCTCATCTTCAGCTTTTTTAAGCCCACGTTTTACTATCTGCTCAGGGGTAGCACTCTCATCTGCAACAAGTTCTACCTCTATGCCTGCTGTAATTTGTCTCAACTGTTCAACCGCTGCTAATCTTTGTAAATCTGCTGCGATGACTAGTACTTTTTTCTTTTTTTGCTCTTTAAGGAAGTAAGCTAGTTTACCTGTGGTTGTAGTTTTACCAGATCCTTGTAAACCTATCATCAACACTACTGTTGGAGGCTTAGATGCAAAAGTAAAGCCTTTAGCTGCACCCTCTACAGTAAGAATATCTGTAAGCTTATCTTGTAGAGCTTTTAGGAAGTTCTCTTTTCCTACACCATACTTCTTTGTCTCTACCTCAACAGTAGCAATAAGCTCCTTTACAACTTTGTGATGTACATCGGCTTTAAGTAGTGACTTTTTTAGTTCAGTCGTTGCTTTTTTAAGTGCTTTGTCATCATCATGAAAACGAATCTTTCCTATGGCATTTTTAAAACTATCTGTTAAAGTATCAAACATAATTTCCCTCTATTTTCTCATTATCTATTGATGCGATTTTACCCTATTTGGGCTTAAATGCATTTACAACTCACACAAACTACTTATATTTTGCTATATCTGCTGGTTCTTTTGCATTAAATTCATAGTCTAAAATCTTCATTTTTAAAGAGTGTAGTAACACACGCTTTGACTGTGTTCTACTTCCATACTGTTCATCTCCAACGATAGGATACCCTATACTTGAAAGGTGTACACGTATCTGGTGGGTTCTTCCTGTCGTAATCTCTATATGTACTTTAGACTTTTTTCCTTGTAACTCTTCGGGTTTGACTATTGTATGTGCTTTTTTTCCACGTACTGTATCTATCATAGAGAAAGCTTTACCTTTTTTGATAGTAAATATAGGTTCATCTATCTCTACTTTTTCATAAAGTACACCCTCTATCCATGCAACATAGTGTTTCTCTACATTACGGTTTTTAAACTCTTTAATTGCACGTTCTATAAAGGCTTTATTCTTGCCAAGAAGTAGTACTCCTGAAGTATCACGGTCAAGTCTATGTAGTAGCTCTGCACCATCTATGGCATCTTGAATATCATAACTATCTACTTGTGCAGGTTTATTGATAGCGATAATATCTTCATCTTGATAAAGTATCTCTATCTTTTCAGGATACTCAATACGAAAAAACGTCTCTACATTTATCTCTGCTCTTGCTATCTTAACCTTTTTATCTTCAACAAAAACCAATCCCTTATCAATAAGGTCTTTTGCTTTTTTATTTGATATACCCTGCTGTATTGCCAATACTTTATATGCTTTATCTGTTGCCATTGTTTTCCTTCTTTTCTAATCAATCTACTCTTATAGAGTACTTTTTAAACTCTCTATTATCATAGAGATATCACTCTTACTTTTAATCTTTGCTGGTTTAATCAAGCCATGTTGTAAAACTCTTCTTGAGAGATTGGAGGCTTCTACTATTGTAATACCCTCTATCGCATCAAAAATATCTTTTTGATTAAAATAGTGTTTACCTGAAATAATCTTACATCCAAACTGTGCAGCTTCTGCTGCGTTGTGTCCACCTATAGGTTCAAATGCACCACCTAAAATAACTATATCACTAATAGAATACATATTTACCAACACACCCAAAACATCTACAACTACAATATCACTCTGCATCACACTATTACTAGAGTACCTCTGCATAGTAAGATGATGCTCCCTACTAAAATCTTCTACCATTTTAACCACTGCATCAAAGCGTTCTGGATGCCTAGGTACAAGTAGAAGTTTAACCTCTTTTTCCTCTTTTCTTAATGCTTCAAATGCTTCTAAAATGATCTCTTCTTCATTTTCATGTGTACTAGCTCCACAAACTATTAACCCTGATGGATTTACTAAATGCTCAGTCACCTTGGGTAAACTGTATAGTTTTATATTGCCAGTTACTACTACATTGTTTGCACCCAACGACTCTAAACGCTCTTTATCTAGTGCAGTTTGTGCATACACTTCATCTATGTGTTTAAATATATGTCTATAGAGCCAAGCTATCTTTTGGTATTTAGGAAAAGATCTATCACTCATCCGTGCATTGATAAGTAACGTTTTTGCACCTCTACTTTTAGCCAAAGCAAAAAGCAGATACCAAAACTCTGCCTCCATAACTACCAACACCTTTTGTTGCTTTAACCAAAAAAAGAGTAAAGATTCAAAAGGTAGATATCTACTCTCTTTAGTGTACTCATGTATAGCTTTAAAACCTGTATGTGTTGTAGTACTCATACGCAAACATTCACTAGGCAATGCATCTACTAAAGGTTTTATCGCTTTTGCTTCACCAAAACTACAAGAGTGAAACCAGATACCATTTGCACGTAAAGAACTGTTATTCCATAAGAAAAAACGAGAGGGAATAGAGTATCTATATTTTGTTTTTAAGGCGTAGAGTAGTAGAAAAGGGAGAGCTATTATATAAATAACAAAAGAGAAAAAACTATAGAGAAAAAAGAAAATTTTCTCCATAGCAAATCATTTAATCGTTTTCAGCAGTTACTGGTTCTATATACATAATACGCCCACAGTGAGGACAGTTACAGATTTCATCTGCTTTAATCACTTCTGAGTATGTTTTATCATTTAGTTTCATGTAACATCCATAACATGCTTGTTTTTTTACTGGTACTACTGCTGTGTTTCCTGCCCAGATACGAATCTTCTCATAAAATGAGAGTACTTTTTGCTCTAAGTTTCTACTAAGCTCTTCTCTTTTTACAAAAAGTTCACCTTTACTTTTTTCGATTATAGCTTTTTCTGCAGTAACCTCTTTATTGATAACATTAAAGTTTTCAGTTAAAGTAGCTACTTTTTCACTCGCTTCTTCAAGAAGTTCAGTTTTTGTTGCATTGATACCTTGAAGTCTCTCTATCTCTTCATTGGCAAAAGTCATCTTCTCTTTAGCTATATCTTCTTCTAAAGAGAGTGCTTTCATCTCTTTTTCCGTTGAGATTTCTTTAAGTTTTTTTGCATTTAAAGTAAGTTGCTCATTAAGTAAAGTAAGTTGTTCGTCAAAACTTTTTACTTTACCATTGTTATCTTCTATACTAGAAGTTAAACTATCAAGCTCATTTTGAGCTGAATCAATCTTTTTTTGTACTCTTGCTAATTTTTTATCTGCTGCTTCAAGTTGTGGGTTATAGCTATCTATCGCTTGGTCATTTTTTGCAAGCTCTATAAGCTCATTTAAGTGTTTGTTCAATCTCTATCCTTTTGGAGTTTAAGGGTGTTCTTGTAGCAGTTCTACAAGATATTTTAACCTATTTTATCTGTTTCAATATAAAATGGGTTTTTAGAATTCGCAATTATAGCCAAAATAGGTAAAACTTTCAATTCATCTATCAGTATTTCTGCAAAAAACTTCTCACTCTCATAATGTCCGATATCTACCATCATCAAATCTTCACTCATCGCTTTCATCGCATCATGATATTTAATATCACCAGTTAAGAAGCAATCAGCCTTAACATCATCCATAAGTGAAGCCCCTGAACCCGTACAGAGTGCTATAGATTTTATCTTCTCTTTTTTACCTACTACTTTAAGTGTGGGTAGATTTAACTTCTCTTTTATCAGGTTAAGTAGTACTTTATATGTCCACTCTCCAGAAGTTGTACAAAGAAAAGATTTTTCTCCTTGCATTTTAAAACCTAAAACTTTTTCAAAAACATATTTATTGAGATGTGTTTGGTCAAAGTTCGTATGCATAGCAATGAGTGATTGTTTTTTAAGTATCATCATCTCTATCAAGTTTGCAGGATACTTCGCAAAATCAAGCTGTGTCATCTTTCCAAAAATCAATGGATGATGCACCACAAAAAGCGTACCCTCTTTCGCCTCTTCTATCATCTCCAAATCTACATCTAAAGAGAGAACAATTTGAGAAGCCTCACGCTCCATTTCACCCACAATAAGCCCAGAGTTATCCCATTTTTCTTGGAGTTCAAAAGGACTTATTTTGTTTAAGTGATTATAGATTTCTTGTAATTTCATATTTTATTTCCTATACTTTTTACTCAAAAATTTCACTCACAACAATCACACTATCTAAACACAAGATTTCCATCTCTTCATCTTCTCCATAAGCGTTAACATAGAAGTATTTTCCATCTATCAATACAAACTTATCAATAATCTTAAACTCTACATTGACTAAAAAATACTCTTTAATACCACTTTGTTCATAAAGTTCTTTTTTAACTGTTTTATCTTTATGTGCTGTTGAGGGAGAGAGAACTTCAAAGACTGCACAAGGTATTTGCTCATCTTCGCAAAAAAGCATCACATCAGGTTGAACTACCGATACGCTATTTTCATTTTTAAGTTTCAAATCAAAAGGAGCAATACGTGGTAAGCATTTTTCTTTGGATTTAGATATGCTTTTAAGTATAAAAAAAATATTACCCACTGCATCTTGATGAGAAGCACTTGCTCCTGCCATCATATATATATCACCAAATATAAGTTCAACTCTCTCTTTACTATTTTTATCTATATCTAAATAGTTTTGATAGCTATAATGACTTAGCTCTAATGCCTCTTCCATAAGTTAACCTTGCACTCTTTTGTTACGCTCTTCTTCTTGAGCCTTATATAGCTGAGCACACCCAATAGAAAGCTCTCTTACTTTTAGAATATAATTTTGACGTTGAGCTTGAGAGATGGCTTTTCTAGCGTCAAGTATATTAAATGCGTGTGATGCTAGCATACACTGATCGTAAGCAGGTAGAGGTAAGCCCTTTTCTAAACATACTTTACACTCATTTGACGCATCTTCAAAGTGTTGAAAGAGGTTTTCTACATTTGCTACTTCAAAGTGGTACTTAGAGAACTCATACTCACTCTCTTTATGTACATCTGCGTAAGTCGTTACCTCATCACCATTTTTGTTCCAAACGATGTCAAAAATGCTCTCAACACCTTGCAAATACATAGCTAGTCTCTCTGTACCGTAAGTAATCTCAACAGCCACAGGGTCACATGCTATGCCTCCTACTTGTTGAAAGTAGGTAAATTGAGTCACTTCCATACCATCAAGCCAAACTTCCCAACCAAGCCCCCAAGCTCCAAGAGTTGGAGACTCCCAGTTATCTTCTACAAAGCGTATGTCATGCTGAGACAAATCAAGACCTAAATACTCTAAAGATTTTAGGTATAACTCTTGAATGTTGTCTGGACTTGGTTTTATAAGTGCTTGAAACTGATAGTAAGAGCCTAGTCTGTTAGGATTTTCTCCATATCGTCCATCTGTAGGTCTTCTACAAGGTGCAACATAAGCAGCAGACCAAGGCTTAGAGTCAAGACTCTTTAACAGCGTAGCAGGATGAAATGTCCCTGCCCCCGATGGTATATCATAAGGCTGTACAATATTACACCCCTGCTCTGCCCAGTATTGTTGTAGTTTTAGTAGTATTTGACTAAATGTTAGCATTTTAATTCCTTGTAAAAGTGTTTTTTATATTCGTGGGTAAAAAATTCAATATCATTAGTATAGATTTCATCAAAATATTGTCCTTTATACTCTTCTAGTCCAAATTGAATTTTATTTCTTTCAATTCTTCTTCTCCATTTATCTCTATTATTTTGATACGCTACACAATATATAAAATGATACTCTTTCATTCCTATATTATAAGTACTAAATATCTCTTTTAGAGCTTCATAACCATTGGTCAATTTTTTATGTATTTGTTTTGTATCTTTTTTAATAACATTTGATTTTTGATTTTTAAACTCTATACAATATATATTTTTATTATCAATAACTAAAGCATCATAAGAAGCTGGTTGTTTTAAAGGATATTGTTTTTTGATTATTTCATCAAAATCATAAGCATTTTGTGTTTCATCTTTACATAAATATACTTTATTATCTTTATCAAAACTAACTTCTTTTAAAGTAGAACTAAAAGATTTAAATTCTGATAAAAAAATAGATGAAGCATCAGCCATTTTGTAATCTTTTACTATCCATTTCATCAAAAATATCAAATGGTTCGGATAACTTTTCAAAAGTTTTCTCTAATGTTAAAGGATTACTATTTTCTATCTGCTTAATATACCCATCTTCTGCCAAATAAAAGTTAGTTTTACTTTCTATATTTTCAACTTCACTATATCTCTTTAAAGCTTCTATCATATAAGGACTATGAGAATTAACAACTATCTGAACTCCATTTTTCACAAGTTCAACAATGACTTTAGCCATTTCTAGTTGCCATTTTGGGTGTAAATGTACTTCAGGTTCATCTAAAATAAGAACTGTCTCTTTATTTAAATAGTTATTTTGAGATAAAACTTGTAAAATCCCAAAGGCTTTAATACCTGTAGCTGTATTAATTAATTCTATTCTATCTTTTCCTCTCATAAAAAAGAAATTACCTAAATCATCTTGTGTAAAACTACCATTTATAATATCAATAATATTTTTTTCTATATAATAATTATTACTTTTATTTTGATTCTTAGTTAAAAGTTTGAAATGGATATCACCTATTAAAAAAGGTGTTTCCATCTCAATATTATCACCAAAACTAGAAAGTCTACTTTGTATTAATGAAATTTGATTTAAAAATTTATTAAAATTCCATACTAATGGTGATTCAATCATTATAGGAAAATATATATCAACTGATTCTAAACCATTTTCTAAAAAATTATCATAAATTATTTTATTATCAATAATATCAAGCTTTAAAGACTTTTTATCAAGAATTAATTCAATATAACCCTTCTTACTTAATTGTTTAGAAAAAAGTATATCTACTAATAAATTAGAAGATATAAAATTTTTCTTTAATCCATTAAATACCTCTGATTCTTTATCAAGTAGAGATATTTTTTTTAATTGTATAAAATATTTTAAATAAAGGACTAGTGCCTTCCCTACCGTACTCTTTCCAGTATCATTCTCTCCAGCTATAACAGTAAGACCGTCTATCTTGACGTTTGCTTCTTTTATCATGCCTATGTTTTTTAACTGGAGTTCCATGGTTTGCCTTTTTACTTACAGTATTGTTTCTATCTCAGAAGAGTCTAGCTCTACTTTTTTAGCTTTGCTTACGCGGTCTTCTTGTAGTTTAATTTTAAGTTCATCATCTTGAAGTGCCATTATCTGTATAGCTAAATATGCAGCGTTGACTGCTCCTGCTTTACCGATGGCAAGTGTTCCTACAGGCATACCTGCTGGCATCATAACAGTACTTAGAAGTGCATCTTCACCTTTAAGTGGTCCTGACTCCATAGGTACACCTAAAATTGGTTTAGTTGTACTCGCTGCTAATGCTCCAGCTAAGTGTGCTGCCATTCCTGCTGCTGCTATGAACACTTGTGCACCTTTAGCTTCTGCCTCTTTCATGTATGTTTTTGTTCTCTCAGGACTTCTATGTGCTGAAGAGATAATAAGCTCATACGGTACACCAAACTTCTTTAGTGTCTCTGCACACTCAGACATGATGGTATAGTCACTTTTAGATCCCATTACGATGGATACAAATTTCATTTTAATTCCTTTTTTATTAATTTAATTTATTTATGGTTTTGTTCTTGCTTAGCAGGGGTTGAGCTCTCTGTCAACCCTTTTTTCTCTAATGCTTCATCTATCTTACGTCTTAAAATCGTATATCCTGGTAGTGTAGTTGGTAGTTTAATATCGTTTAAATCTCCACTATGGATACACTCAAATTCTTTACCAGAAGTAGAGACTATTTTCTTAAATGTCAGCCAGTATTGCCCTGCTATCTCATCTATTTTTCCTACGTCGTTATCTACCAAATCTACAGTTGCACCTACTGGTAGTACTATCTCTACACTGTCACCTACACACGTTTTGTCTTTACATCTCCATGTTAAACCATTTTCACCTACAAGTCCTGCAACTTGATGTGTTCCGTACTGTATAGAGAAAGCTTTTGATTCTGTGTCATTTTTTTCAAAAGGACGGCTTGTTAAGTAAGCATCTGTAAAACCACGGTTTTGTGTAGTATTGAGCTCTTTTTGATAACGTTTAGCATCAAAATCTCCTACATAATAGTCATCTATCGCGTGACGATACGCTTTAGTTACTACCCCTGCATAGTAAGGAGATTTTGTACGCCCTTCTATTTTTAAAGAGTCTATCACACCTGATTTTAAAATCTCATCTACATGTGAAGCCATATTCATATCTTTAGCATTCATGATGTATGTACCGATATCCTCTTCTTCATCGAGTCTAAAAGTAGTCCCACTCTCTGGGTTATGTGCATAGATTTCGTAAGGAAAACGACAGTCATTTGCACAACTTCCACGGTTAGGTACACGCCCTGTTTGAAGTGCTGAGATAAGACAGCGTCCAGAGTAAGCAAAACACATAGAACCATGTACAAAAATCTCTAGTTCAAGCTTTGGTAAATGGTTTTTAATTGCTTCACAATCTTTTAAACTAATCTCACGTGCAACGATAATACGTTCTACACCTAAATCATAATAGACTTCTGCATCCATCGCATTCATTACATTGGCTTGTGTTGAGAGGTGGATAGGTATATTTGGTGCTATCTTAGCTGCTACTTTTACCACACCAGGAGAAGAAACTATCAGTGCATCTGGCTTAAGTTCTGCTATTTTTGCTATATGGTTTTCATACAGCTTTATTTGAGAGTTAAAAGGAAATGAATTGACTGTGGAGTATACTTTTTTACCTCTTGCATGAGCATATACTATACCCTCTGCATAAGAGTCCATGTCAAACTCTTTACCTGAACGAATACGCAAAGAGAAAGTACTTGTCCCCCCATATACAGCATCAGCACCATAGTTTAAAGCTATCTTCATCTTTTCTAAATTACCAGCTGGTGCTAAAAGTTCTACTTTGTTTATGTTATTCATTTTTTTCCTAAAGTATCTGCATTTTCATAGATAGTCTAACAAAATGCTCTTGGGATATATCTATCATCAATTATTGAGCTTATTTTACCCTATTAGTAGTAAAAAGCAGTTTTTATGTTAAAATCTACCTATGAAAACTACAACAAGAATAGACTTACATAACCATACCACACGATGTAACCATGCAGAGGGTACTGTAGATGAGTACATACAAAGAGCCATAGAGTTAGGCATAGATATTTATGGTTTTTCTGAACATGCACCTATGGATTTCGACCCACATTACCGTTTAGGTTTTCATGAAATGCAAGCCTATGTAGAGGAGATAAAGAGTGCCAAAGTACGCTATAAAGATAAGATAAAGATACTTCTAGGCTATGAGGTTGACTATCTTCCAAACCACATGGATGAGCGTGTACTTTCAGCTAAAGTTGACTATCTTATAGGCTCTGTTCACTTCATAGACAAATGGAGTTTTGATAATCCAGAGTTTATAGGAGGATGGAAAGAGAAAAATATAGATGATATTTGGAAAGCCTATTTTGAAGCAACTGAAGCGATGGTAAACTCTGGTAAATTTGATATAGTTGGGCATTTAGATTTGATTAAGGTGTTTAAATACCTACCAAAACAAGATGTTAGAGTACTTGCCAAAGAGGTTCTTTTAGCCATTAAGAAGTCCAACATGGTACTAGAGTTAAATGCTGCGGGACTACGAAAACCCATCGGTGAGATTTACCCTTCACTCTCTTTACTTGAAGAGGCTTATGCTTTAGATATACCTATCACTTTTGGCTCTGATGCACACTCAGTAACACAAGTGGGCTATGCCTATGAAGAGGTTATAGCACTTGCAAAAAAAGTTGGATACACAAAAGCTGTTACTTTTCAAGATAGAGATAAAGAAATGGTTACTTTTTAGGCATAAATCATCATAGTACTAATTTTTTAATGGCTATAATAAATAGATAAATTAAAATTTTAGGAGAAACAATGGGTAAATTCGTAAATAACACAGAAGAGTTTTATAAATATTGTGAAGAAAATGAGGTTGAGTTTGTAGATTTCAGATTTACAGATATTAAAGGGACGTGGCACCATATTTCTTACCGTATGTCTGCGGTTGAGGCATCTATGATAGACAATGGTGTTCCATTTGATGGTTCTTCAATTGAGAATTGGCAACCAATTGAGAAATCAGATATGCTACTTAAGCCAGATGTTGGAACTGCATTTATGGATCCGTTCACAGCAGACAGTACAATTATTGTTATTTGTGATGTTTATGATATCTATAAGAATGAACTCTATGAGAGATGTCCAAGATCAATTGCTAAAAAGACACTGAAATATATGGAAGAGTCTGGTGCTGGTGATGATGCATTCTTTGGTCCTGAAAATGAATTCTTTATCTTTGATGATGTTCGAATCTGGTCAGGTATAAACCAAACAGGTTACAGAGTAGATTCTGAAGAAGGTAACTGGAATGACTCTACAGATATGGGTGATTATGGTAACATGGGTCACAGACCAGGACTTAAAGGTGGTTACTTCCCAGTAATGCCTATAGATACTATGGTTGATCTACGTGCTGAAATGATGCTTCTTCTTGAAGAAGTAGGTCTTGAAGTGATGCTTGGACACCATGAAGTTGCAATGGCACAAGGTGAGATTGGTATCAAATATGGGAATATGATTGAAGCTGCAGATAATGTACAAAAGTACAAATATGTTGTTAAAATGGTAGCACACCTTAACGGTAAAACAGCAACGTTTATGCCTAAGCCACTTTATGGTGACAATGGTAACGGTATGCATGTTCATCAGTCAATCTGGAAAGAAGGTAAAAATACATTCTATGAAGAGGGTGCATATGCAAACCTTTCTAAAACAGCACTTCAATACCTTGGTGGTGTATTTAGACATGCACACGCTGTTTCTGCCTTTACAAACCCAAGTACAAACTCATACAAAAGACTTGTTCCAGGATTTGAAGCACCATCTATCTTGACTTACTCTAGCCAAAACAGATCCGCTGCTTGTCGTATCCCTTATGGTGCTGGTGAGTATGCTACGAGAATTGAGACTAGATTCCCAGACTCTTCTGCTTGTCCTTACCTATGTTTCGCAGTACTTATGCTTGCAGGACTTGATGGTATTAAAAATCAAGATGTACCTGTTGGACCAATGGATATTGATTTGTTTGAGTTAACACTTGATGAGATCAAAGAGAGAAATATCCCTCAAATGCCTCGTACACTTAGAGAAGCACTTGAAGGTCTTCGTGGTGACTTTGAGTTCCTTAGACCAGTTATGTCTGATGAATTTATAAATACATATAGACTATATATGTTCGAAAGTCAAGTTCACCCTGATGAAGCTAGACCTACAGGATTTGAGTTTAAAACAACTTACTCTTGTTAAAACTTTTCGGGCTTCGGCTCGAAAACCTACTCTCTTTACTCCTCCATACAAAAAATTTATACTATATTATTTCATCTAATTAAGCTTAGTTATATTGTATCAGATATTAAAACAACTCTCCACTATCTTCAGATACTGGTCTTTTAGGTACATTTCTTTTAGGATGCAAAGGGTCATTCTCCTCTTCAACTTCTTCTTTTTCATACGCATCTATATCTATCGTTTCAGCTAATCCTATCTCTTTTTCAGGAGTAATCTCTTCTGTTTCATTATCTACTATCTCATCTGTTTGAGGTTTACCTACCACTGGTAAAGGAGAGTGTATTGTGTATATTTCACTCTTACCTTGATACTTCCCTCTAAATACACCTTGAGGTATGTCAAAAGTTCGTTTTGTATCTGGGTAGAGTTTAATAAGATTTTTATAGTAGTAAGCAAAAGCAGGAGCAGCAAGCCCTCCACCTGTAGCACCTCTTTTTCCTATGGGTCTATTATTGTCACGTCCAAACCATGAGATCACTTCAATAGTTGGAGAGTATCCACAAAACCATGCATCTACACTGTTATTTGTTGTACCTGTCTTACCTGCGAGTTCTATTCCTTTAACTCTTGCATTTCTACCTGTACCTCTTTTTACTACATCTTTCAAAATATCTGTCATAAGATAAGCTTGTTCTGGCGTAGTAAAATCTGCTATCTCTTTAGGACGTGTCTCATAGATAACTGCTCCCTCTAAAGAGACTATTTTACTTACTAACCTAGGCTCTATCATATGACCGCTATTTGCAAAAACTGAAAATATTTGTGCCATTTTTAGAGGACTTAAACCAAGGTTTCCTAAAGCAATAGACATATCTTTAGGAATATGAGGAACATCTAAAAATGCTAACCTTTTACGAATCGTGCTAACACCTAAATCAGATACTAGATTAATAGTTGCAAGGTTACGTGAATGAACTAAAGCCTCTCGTAGAGAGATAAACCCTTTAAAATCTCTTTCATAGTTTTTAGGTGCCCAAATTTTTGGTTTACCTTTATAGTAGTATTGAAATGTTCTTGCTAAATCAGTAAGAGGGCTTGCAGGGTTATAGCCCATGTCTAAAGCTGTCTGATAGATAAATGGTTTAAATGCAGAACCAGGTTGTCTTACAGATTGTGTTGCACGGTTAAAGGCACTCCTTTTATAGTCAGCTCCACCTACCATAGCCAAAATATCACCCGTCTTACTCTCTACTGCAACAAATGCCGTGTTAAGTGTAGAGGTTTTTGCATTCTCTTTGTATTTTTTTAACGCCTTCTTATAAGAAAAAGCAACAGCATCTCTAGCTATAGCTTGTTGTTTCATATCTATAGTCGTGTAGATTTTATATCCACCTGTACGAATATCACCAAGACGTCCTTTAAAACGTCTTAAGACTTCATCTACAATATAAGGTGCTATATTTTGGGTAATGGATGTTCTATAGACTTTAGGTGACTCTTTCACTGCTTTTAAATAATTATCTTGAGACAACCAGCCAATACTCTTCATACGATATAGTACATTATTTGCACGATTTAATGCACGTTTATAGTGTCTTAAAGGGTTATAATAACTAGGTGCATTAGGTAAGGCAACTAATATAGCTGACTCTTTGAGTGTAAGCTCATGAAGCTCTTTATGAAAATAGCCATTGGCTGCTGTTTTTACACCAAAGTAGTTATTACCATACGATATTTCATTAAGATAACGCTCAATAATATCTTCTTTACTCAACTCATGTTCTATCTTAAGTGCTAGTATCGCCTCTTTTATTTTACGTGCTAGTTTTTTTTCATTGCTAAGTATTTTATTTTTAATAAGCTGTTGTGTAAGTGTACTTCCACCCTCTACAAAACTACCTGCTTGTATATCTTTAACAATCGCTCTTAATATAGCATCAGGATTTACACCATTGTGTTCAAAAAACTTTGTATCTTCCATAGCGATGAGTCCCTCAACCAGCTGGCTTGGAAGTTCATCATAGCGTGCATAAAGACGATGCTGTTTTTTAGAAACATAGGCTAGTTTCACTCCGTTTCTATCTAAGATAATAGAGGAGGTTTCAGGTTTATAGTTTATGAGTTTATCTGCATCTAATGATATCTCTTCATAAGCATAAATAAATGCAGCAGTAAGTGCTATTGCAAATAGCATGATGAGGATTATTGAACCTTTGATTAAACTATTAAACACATATTACCTTTATCCTTTTGAGTTTACTATTGTACCGTGTTATGCCTAATTAGTGCCAACACGTGTCTTATCTTCTCTACTGATACATTTAAATTTAAAATCACTCTCATGATAGGCTTATCTACCGTTGGTTGACGAATTGCACCAACTAAATAGCCTTGAGACATCAAACCTTTTTGTATAAAAATAGTCTCTTCATTGTTAGGCATAACCATAGGCACGATAAGACTCTCACACTCTACCTCTAAAAGTTTCTTTACCATAGCTTGTCTCTCTACAATAGCACTCTTAAACTTTTTTGCTTTTTTCTGTATATACTCTATATTGACTAAAGCCAATGCCGTATCAAAAACAGAGGGTGCAGTTGAGTAGATAATAGGCTTTGCTCTGTTTTCTAAAAAACTGATGACTGTTTTAGATGCCAAGATATATGCACCATAAGAGCCATAGGCTTTACCTAAAGTCCCCATCTTAATATGTCTATCATTTATAGATATACCATAGTGTTCAAAAATCCCTAGCAAGGTATGTCCTAGTACACCTGCACTGTGTGCTTCATCTACTATGAGCAGTGCGTGTACTTCATCTGCTATGTCAAATATGGCTTTTTTACATAACTCACCACTCATGGAGTAAACACCCTCTACGGCTATAATCTGTCTTTTAGCAGGATGCTCTTGAAGCTTCATCCTTAAATCTTCTACATCATTGTGTGCAAAAGTAACCACTCTCTCACCTAAAAGTTGTGAAGCCATTACTCCACTTGCATGGTACTCTTCATCCATAAAAAGTACATCACTTTTACGTACTAAAGCTTCTATGAGTGACATATTGGCTAAAAAACCTGAACCTACTACTAAGCCCTCTGCAAAACCATTGTACTTAGCCATAGTCATCTCAAACATCCTATGTATAGGGTGATAACCATTGACTAGCATGGAAGCTTTAGAACTTAAAACGTGATACTCATTGACTAATTTTACTGCTTTTTTAAACTGTTTTTTATTGGTTGAGAGTCCTAAATAGTCGTTAGAGGCTAAATCATCTAATCTATCATCAAAAAGTTTACGCTCTCTAAAGCGTCCAGCTTTTTTAAGTGCTTTTAGTTCATTTTCATACATCTATTTAACCTCTTTACTTAACCATGGTAAAAGTATCTCAACCTGCAACCCCATAGCTGTACTCTCATAGCCATCTACAGATAAAATATACTTTTTACAAAACCCCTCTACCATACATCCACCAGCCTTACCTTGCCAAAGTCCACTCTCCAAATACGCCTCTAAGTCATCTTTGTCAAATGTATCAAAATGGTAATGTGTAGTAGAGATGTCAGAAAATGCTATCTGCTTTGACTTGTAGTGTAAAGAGGAGATAATAGAGATAGTAGAGCCACTTTGTATATTTAAAATCTCTCTTGCTTCTTCTTTACTCTTGGCTTTTCGTAAAATAGTCCCATCAGAAGCAGAGATAACTGTATCAGCACAAAGTAGAGGTATCTCTAGTCCAAACTCACGTAACGCGGCTTCCAATTTACCTTTGCTTGCCGTGTAAACAAAATTTTTAGCCACTGTTGTTCTAATCTGATCTTCATCATACTCTGGAGATTTCTGCACAAAATCAATATCAAATTTACCTAACAGTAATGCACGACTTTCAGAATTTGAAGCAAGGTGTATCATGGTATTCCTATCTATAGAGTTTTTAACACGCTTAGTTTCCACCCTCTAAAACATCACTTAAATAGACTTTAGCCTCTTCAAGTGCTGTTGTAATCTTCGAGGCATCTTTTCCACCTGCTTGTGCGAAGTCAGGACGACCTCCTCCACCACCACCTACAATAGGTGCGATAGACTTTATCCAATCTCCTGCTTTAACAGGTGTATTTTTAGAACCAGCCGCAAGCATAACTTTGTCACCCTTTTTCATGAAAAGCATCACGGCTATGTTGTCGTACTTGTTCTTCAACTCATCTATCATCGATTTAATATCTCCACTCTCTACTTCTTCGACGATAACATTTATACCATTTATCTCTACCGCACTTAACTCTTTTTGGTTTGCACTCATTGCTGAAGTAAGTTCACCTTTGAGTGTTTTTACTTGCTCTTTGAGTTTAGCTATTCCTGCGAGTGGATTGGTATTTTTTAGTTCCGTTTTGATTTGTATTAACTCTGTTCTTAAAGCAGTAACTGCCTCAACTGTAGCGTTACCACATACTGCTTCTATACGTCTAACTCCTGCACTTACACCAGACTCTTTTGTAATCATAAAGAGTCCTATTTGTGAAACGTTAGAGACGTGTGTTCCACCACACAGTTCAGTAGAGGCATCACCCATACTTACTACTCTTACTTCATCACCATACTTCTCACCAAAAAGTGCCATAGCACCAGAATTTTTAGCCTCTTCTATGCTCATCACTTTTGTAACAGAAGGGATAGCTCTACTGATTTTATCATTGACCCATGCTTCTACACGTGCTACCTCATCTGCTGTCATCGCTTGAGGATGAGAGAAGTCAAAACGTAATCTCTTATCATCATTGAGTGAACCCGCTTGAGAGATATGCTCACCTAAAAGCTCTCTAAGTGCCGCGTGTAGCAAGTGTGTAGCAGAGTGATGTTTCTCTATCTCTGCACGGCTTGTATCTACTACAGCTTCTAGCTCATCACCCACAGAAAGTTTACCTTCTACTTCAGATAAATTCATATCTAAAAACTTTTTAGTATCTAAGACTTTTGCATTACCTAAAGAGCCACTATCTCCAGTTTGTCCTCCAGACTCTGCATAAAATGGTGTCTTGTCAAGTAGTACCCAACCTTTACCATCTATACTCTCTGTCTCTTTAAACTCTTCATCTAAAAGTGCTAACACTTTTACTGAAGCTGCTGTAGTCTCATACCCTACAAATTCATTGAGGTTAAACTTCTCTTTAAGTGCTTTAAAGTCACCAGTAGTTGCAGCGTCACCTGTACCTTTCCAACCTGCTTTAGACTGTGCTTTTTGTGCATCCATCTTTGCATTAAAGGCATTCATATCAAGCTTTATCTCTTTTTCACGAAGCATATCTTCAGTAAGATCAAGAGGAAAACCATAGGTATCGTAAAGTTTAAATGCTACTTCACCATCAAATACATCGCTTGTATTTTTAAGCTCTTCATTAAAAAGTTTTATTCCCGCTTCTATCGTCATAAAGAAACGCTCTTCTTCTAGTTTCATAGAGGTTTTTATCGCTTCTGCTTTAGATTTTAGATAATCATATTGTCCACCCATTAACTCTACTAAAGTATCTACAAGCTTATACATAAATGGCTCACGTAACCCCAATAGATACCCATGACGAATAGCACGACGCATAATACGTCTAAGGACATACCCACGCCCCTCTTTGTCAAAGTTTACCCCTTGTGCTAACAAGAAAGAACAAGAACGTAAGTGGTCTGCTATAACTCTATAAGAGGCAGAGTTTTTAGCATCAAAATCATAAGGTGTACCTATAAGTTCACCTATTTTGTTTAAAAATGGCATGAAAAGTGAAGAGTGATAGTTGTTCGTCTGTCCCTCTTTAATAGCAACCACACGCTCTAGCCCCATACCTGTGTCTATACTTGGTTTTGGAAGTGGGTTAAGTGTGCCCGTTTCATCTCTAAAGTACTGCATAAATACCAAATTCCAGATTTCTAAAAATCTATCACCCTCTCCACCCATTTTGTCTTCAGGAGTGTTAAAGTTCTCTCCACCTTGGTCATAAAAGATTTCAGAACATGGACCACAAGGACCTGTATCACCCATCTGCCAGAAGTTGTCTGCATCACCAAAACGAACTATTCTCTCTTTTGCAATATGCTTACTCCACATCTCTTCAGCTTCATCATCTGAGTCATGTACCGTTACCCAAAGTTTCTCTATAGGAAGGTTTAAGTATTTCTCACTAGTAAGAAACTCCCATGCATACGCAATAGCCTCTTCTTTAAAGTAATCTGCAAAAGAGAAGTTACCCAACATTTCAAAGAGTGTATGGTGACGTGCTGTGTACCCAACATTGTCAAGGTCATTATGCTTTCCCCCTGCTCTTAAACATGTTTGAGAACTCGTTGCACGAGGTATTGCAGGGATAGGTGCATCCCCCGTAAAAATGTTCTTAAACTGTACCATGCCTGCGTTAGTAAACATCAATGTAGCATCGTCTGGTACGAGTGCAGAAGAGGCGATAAGCTGATGCCCCCTAGCTTGAAAAAAATCTAAATATGCTTTTCTAATATCCATGATAAAATTGTCCTGAAATAATGTTGTATAAATTGGAGATATTTTATCTAAAATGTGGTTATTGTGAGGTAAAGAGTACAAGTTTGTTTAGATTTTATTTAAGTTAGGCTAGTTCTTTGTACTCATATAGAGCAGAATATAATCAATTTTAAAATAAAGTTAATATTTTAAATCATTTAATTAAAGCAGGGTGTCGTCAATATACAACACTCTACTTTTAGCCATATTTTTCATTAAATCAAAAATTCACTTTCCCTTTTACTTCATCTGTTAGCTAAAACTAAATACCTAGATGCTTTTGTAGTTTACTCTCTACCTCTTTTAATTCACTCTTTGTCAATACAGTTAAACAATTTTCCAAATTTAATCTACTTATATCTAAAGTACAAAGTTCATTGATACATACTTCACTTTTTTGTTGTAGTTTATCTCTAGCCTCTATGGTCAACCTAAGACTTCCACCCGATATTTGTGTACTTAAAGGTATGAGTGTTACTCCTTTAAAAGCCACCTTGTTTATGTTTCTATTTGCAATATCATTTTGAATAACAAGTGCTGGTCGTACTTTACCAAATTCACTATGGTATTTTTTACCAAAATTAGTCAAGTAAATTTCACCTCTTTTCATTTTGAAAATTCCTCTGCAAAAGACTCTTCTATCTCTAAAAATTCATCATAATGCGTCTGCGATAAGGCTTTTTTATTTTCAAAAAGGTAAAGTTCATCTTCTATCTGTTCTCTTACCCTTTCATAAAGAGCATAGGGTAAAACAACACTTTTCTTAATATGTTTTTTTGCATCCTCCACAAAAGTAATCTCTTGTGGGTTTGTTATATATGATGGTTTTTTGACTACGTCACTTGAAGTTATTGTTATCATCTGTTATCCTACTACTTTTAAATACTATTATATCATACTATTTAAATTAAAGCTTGGTATGTAAGAAAAATATATTTTACAAATCAACAACATGTCCCTCTCACTTCTCCTATTAGACATAGATAGTATCTTGTAATATATGAGATTTAGCAAAAGATTTAAGGTACTTCTCTCTAGCCAAATCTACAGAGCGATTAAACTGTTGGGAGAGACAAGAGGCTAAATACCCCCTAAAAGAGAGATACTACCCTACCCCTCCATCTTCTCCCATAATGTCTTTTAGTATCTCATAGGCGTGGTTTATTGCCATGGCTATGGAGCCTCCTTTTGCATAGACTATGTCACCTGCTATGTATAGACCTTTTACGCTTGTCTCATATTTCTCATTTATGATGGGCATATTGTTTTCGTCTAGGTTCATGTTTGACTTTGTGAAGAAGTCAACAGGGGTAGTGCCACCTAAGGCGAAAATGACTCTATCGTAAATGGTGGAGAAGCCGTGGGTGTAGTTTACTTTTACTTTGCCCTCTGCATTTTCTAGTGACTCTATGTCTGTGCTATATCTAACTCTTAGTTGCTCTTCTTGGTCGTAGCGTTCTACCATCTCTTGGTTGATGTCGTTTATTTTGGAGAAGCTATCTCTTCTGTAAACTAGGGTTACGTTGTTTATGGTGCTGAGTTGACATGCGTACTCTACTGCTGAGTCGCCACCACCTACTACTAGGATTTTCTCATGTCCACGGCAATCATAAGGGTTATAGTTGACAAGATTTTTAATGGAAGCGGGAATCTTATAAGAGGGTTTGTTTGGTTTGCCCATTCTACCTATGGAGACTATGACATTTTTACTCTGAAAGTAACCTTGTGGAGTAACCACGGTAAAAAGCCCATCATCATCTTTAGTGACTCTGTCCACTTCACAGTTAAAGAGTGTGTCTATGGAGTCATGGTCAAGGAGCTTGTCAAAGTACTCTAAAGTACTCTCTTTTGTACCATCATAAAACTCAACATTACCCTCCATCTCTACTGTTTGACCTTGCCAGTCTTTGTCAACTCGTTTAGCGTCTTTGTAGTACTGACGTATGGTTTGAGAGTGGTTGTCTCCCTTTTCGATAAAAAGTACTTTTTTCATGCCAAAAAGTGAACCCTCAACAGCAGAAGCAATGCCACCTGGTCCACCACCAACGATGATAAGATTATAAAGATTTTCCATAATTTACACTCCTTATAGTTAAATAGGAACTATTGTAGCATAACGAAGATAAGATGAGATAACTTTAGAGTTGACAAAAGCTAAAAGAATAGCTAACATGTATAATAGATAGTAATAAAAAGGAATGAAAATGAATGAAATTATTTGTCCAAATTGTCATAAGGCTTTTAAAGTAGATGAAGCAGGATTTGCAGATATTGTGAAACAAGTGCGTGACCATCAGTTTGAAGAGGAGTTGGCCACCAGACTTGACCTCGCTCAAAAAGAGAAAGAGAGTGCTGTTAAACTAGCCGTTTCTGACCTTAGGGCTTCTTTGCAGAAAGAACTTGCCCAAAAAGACAGAGAACTCACCGAACAACTTTCAGCCAAAGAGTTAGAACTCTCGCAGATGGCATCTAAAATACAAAATGCAGAAACAAAGAAAAAACTAGAAATTTCAGATGCTCTTGAAAACATAGAAAAAGAGCGTGATGCACTCTTGCATGACCTCAAAACAAAAGAGGCTGAAAAAGAGAGTGCTGTGAAGCTTGCAGAAGCCAATGTAAAATCTGCTTTAGAAAAAGAGTTAGCCCAAAAAGAGAGAGAACTCTTAGAACTCCAAGCCAAAAACGACACAGAACTTGCTCAGATGAAATCTCAGATTAGCCATGCAGAAACACAAAAAAAGCTAGAACTCTCAGAAGCGACCAAAAGCATAGAAAAAGAGCGTGATGACCTTAAACATGATTTAGAGATAGAAGAGAGAGAAAAAGAGTTACTCGAAAAGTCTATTGCAGAGAGGTTTAGAACCCAACTTGTGGTCAAAGAAGAGACCATCAAAATGAAAGATGACGAGATAGAACGTCTAAGAAACTTCAAACAAAAACTCTCAACCAAAATGGTAGGAGAAACCCTAGAACAACACTGTGAAGTGGAGTTTAATAAGCTACGGGCTACTGGCTTTCAAAATGCCTATTTTGAAAAAGACAATGACTCTCGTGGGGGTACCAAGGGTGACTACATTTTCAAAGAAAATGACGAAGAAGGCAATGAAATCATCTCTATTATGTTTGAGATGAAAAATGAAAACGATGAAACCAGCACCAAAAAAAGAAATGAAGACTTCTTTGCCAAGCTAGACAAAGACCGCATCAACAAAGGGTGTGAATACGCCGTTTTAGTTTCGCTCCTAGAGTCTGACAACGAATTTTACAACACAGGCATAGTAGATGTCTCTTACAAATACCCCAAGATGTACGTGGTACGTCCGCAGTTTTTCATCCCTATCATCACTCTACTTAGAAATGCAGCGATGAACTCCATGGAGTACAAAGCAGAGCTGAACATGATGAGAAATCAAAACATAGACATTACCAATTTTGAAGAAAAAATCAATGCTTTCAAGACTGGCTTTGCCAGAAACTACGACTTAGCAAGTCGCAAATTTAAAACTGCCATAGACGAGATAGACAAAACCATCACCCACCTACAAAAGACCAAAGATGCCTTGCTGTCATCGGAAAATAACTTACGCTTAGCAAACAACAAGGCGGATGACTTGACTATTAAGAAATTGACGCGTGGAAATCCTACTATGAAGGATATGTTTGATGGGGTTGAGGGGGATTAAGATTATCTCCAAGAGGATAGAGGAATTGTGATGTTGTCAAGAGTATAGAAGTAATTGATATGTTAAATTGGTTACATGAGTAAAATCAAAAAAGGATAGATAAATATTATATCAGTATAAAGATAAAGGGAAGGTGTTTAATTTAGCACCTTGTATAAATAATAATATTAAATCAAAAAATATTTTCACAACAATAGTTGATAAAAATGGAACTGGAAAAAGTCGATTGTTAGAATCTATTATAAACGAATTTATAATAGATTCTGAATTAACTCATCTTTCTATTAAATATAGTCCTACTAATATCATAGCTGTATCAATAAGTCCATTTGATAAGTTTCCATTTTCTCTTAGAAGGGAAGAAGAAAATGAATATTATAGTTATTTAGGATTAAAAGGTTTATATAGTCAAGATTTCAGTAGGTCATATATGTCAAAAATTGTATATTCTTTAATTGAATCCATATTGAATGATTCAAATCGAATACATGAGTTAATAAATGTATTAAATTATTTAGGATATTCAGAAATTTTTGATTTAACATTTGAAATTGAACCAGAATGGCGTACTCTGATAAGAAAATATAATGAGTCTTTGGCTAATGACACCCATCAGGATATAAAAGAGTTATTTGTAACCCTTTTAAATAATCAACCTAAAAGAAGATTTTATAGATTCTTTTTTGAAAATGACAAAGATAGTTTAACAAATAATAATATTGATCATGCATTAGATATTTTATTCAAAATGCAAGATCTACAGCCACGTCCTTTAAGAGAATTTAATTTACAACTTACTAAGGAAGGATTAGTTTGGAGTCATGAGTTGATACAAATTAAAGATAATTTATTATTTATGTTAGATTCTGGAATTTTAAAACTTAAAAAGGTTGTCCTTCAAAAAAAAGACAGAGATGAACCACAATTAATCAGTGAAGCAAGTTCTGGAGAACAAAGTGTTATCATGAGTATACTTGGCATAGCAAGTAAAATACAAAATGGTTCATTAATTTGCATTGATGAACCTGAGATATGTCTTCATCCTAGTTGGCAAGAAAAATATATAGAACTTATTACACATACATTTAAAGATTATAAGGGGTGTCATTTTTTGATTGCAACACATTCTCCTCAAATTATTTCAAAACTAGAAAATCAAAATTGCTATGTTATGACTATGAATAATGGGAACCTTATAGAAGCTTCAAGTTTAAATAATAAATCAATTGATTTTCAATTAGCACATGTTTTTAAATCTCCTGGATATAAAAATGAGTATTTGACAAGAGAGCTTATCTCTCTTATTACACTCATAGCAGAAGGCAAAGGTCAAGAGGAATTGGCTAGTCCAAAAATAGAAGAGATACTTGCTCTAAAAGATGTCATAGATGATGAAGACCCTGTAAAAGAGTTAATCCGAATGGTTGAAAGTGTTAAAAAGGAGTTGAAGTAATGCTATTAAAAGCTGTGGAGTATGAGGGAGAATTACAAGATACAGTTAAAGCTTATACTGATTTAGATGAAACAAGTAAATCAGGAGATTATTGGGATAAAAAAGATGCTGATATTAAGAAATTAAAGAAACATATTAAACAGCATTATCTAGTAGTACAAGATTATACTTGTGTCTATTGTAAACAGAAAATTATTGTTACTCATGGTATGGCTTGGGATATTGAACATATTATTCCTAAAAGTCCATATCCTAAATTTTTGTTTGAAGAAGAAAATTTGGTTATTGCTTGTAAAGATTGTAATGGAACAAAAAAAAATAAGCATGTTTTAGTAAATAAAAAAAGAAAAACTTTTCCTAAAAATAGTAAAGACTATATTATTGTTCATCCTCATTTTGATGTTTATGATGAGCATATTGGTCGTTTAGCTGATAGTAAAATATATGTTGGAAATACACCCAAAGGTATAGAAACAGTTTTAATTTGTGGATTACATCGTTTTTTACCAAAATATGCAGAAAATTTATCTTTAGATAGTTCAAAAAGAGCCCAAGAATTTGCTAATACCATGAATGAAGCAAAGACAAAGGAAGAAACTTTTTTTATTATGGCATTGATGAAAAAGGATTTAGAACAAGCCATGAATAATATGCTTTCGTAGGTGTGACCGTGTCACACGCCAAATGATGGTTTGGATTTTACTAAATATAGGATCAGGTGATAACCATAACTTCTAACTATCTAGCCCTTACGGCAATAGTATGATTGTATACCTATTGCCTTATGTGGTGGGTTAAAACCCACCCTACAAGAGAAATAAATGATAAGAAACAAGCTATTATCTTATCAAAAAATAACACTTTTATGATATAAAAAACCAATTAATCTTATCATTTAAAGAAAAACGATACAAAACTTTAAGGTCATGTATCTACTCAAGGTAAAAGCATTACATACAAACTTTTTACCCCCCCTCCTTACGGCAATCTCCCCTATAAACTTAAAAGTATGACAATTTGCCATATTTTTAAATTATTATCGTTTTCTTGATTATAATAGACAAATAACAATAGGAGTTGTGATGAATGAATTGGTTCTTCAAGGAGAAATAAGTAGTAAAATTTTAACTTTACGTAGTCAACAAGTTATGTTAGATAGAGATTTGGCAGAGCTATATCATGTAGAAACAAAAGTACTTAACCAAGCAGTAAAAAGAAATAGTAAAAGATTTCCAAGTGATTTTTTATTTCAAGTCAATGATAAAGAAAAAAATGAACTGGTCACAAACTGTGACCGCTTTAAAATGCTTAAACATTCAACTGTAAATCCTTATGTTTTTACAGAAGAGGGTATCTATATGCTTGCAGCTGTATTGAAATCTGATATTGCTATTGAAGTGAATATCGAGATTATACGAACATTTAAGAAATTAAGAGAGTTTAGTAAACATTACAATACCTTAGCCAAGAAAATCATGGAACTTGAACGTAAAAATGATAAACAGTTTAAAGAGATATTTAAAAAATTAGATAACATAGTACAAGACACTCAGAAGACTGATGAGAAGATAATGGGGTTTATAAAGCCAGAGAATAACTACTATGAAGGATATGTTTGATGGGGTTAAGGGGGATTGAGATAGTGAAAGATTTAAAGCTTTTAAATTGAAAGAGTATTGTAGGGTGGGTCTGAAATACATACTACTGTCACACTTTTGCCGTAAGGGTTTGAGAAGTGTGGAGTTTGAAGCACAGTATTAGCATCACTTTAGACAATAAATATAACAAGAAATAATTGTGGATATAAAAAAAGCTAGTTTAGAAATTTTAGGTATAGATATTACAAATATTAAAAATAAAGAATCATTGGAAAAAGAGTATGAATTATGTAATAATATTATTAGAGATACAAATAAATCAAGACAAAATAATATTTTTCTATTCATTAGTATGGCTCTAACATTAATTTTAGGTCTGGTCAAGTATGCATATTTACTTAATAACTTCAATATTTTAGTAGGTATAGTTGTTGTTATTTTGGGTGGAGATGGTGGTATAAAAAGAAACTTAAAAATGTAAAAAGTTATTTATTGAGTCAAATTAGTAATTCCTGAATTAAGAAAAAATGAGCTTTGTAATACTATACTTTTTTAACCCTTACGGCAAAATATGACTGCATAGAGTGTTCCTTACGTGGTGGGTTTTAAACCCACCCTACAAGAGAAATTAAACTTTTGTGGTCGAAAGATTCGACTACAAAATTTACTAAAATACATAACAAACAATTTGACAAAATCATAAAAAGTAGCTAATATAATACTAATTTAAGTACTTAAAAGGATATTTATTATGACACAGATTTTATCGAACTACTCTGCTAGTATCTCTGAGCTTAAAAAGAGTCCTTCTTCTCTCATAGAGGAAGCAGGTGGAGAAGCTGTAGCCATACTTAACCACAACAAACCTAGTGCGTACCTAGTGCCTAGTGCTTTGTATGAGAAGATGCTGGACATTATAGATGACTATCAGCTAGCACAGCAAGTGAGAGAGAGACTTAACGATGGTAATGAAGGTATAAAGGTAGAGTTAGATGAGCTACTCTCTTGAGTTTAAACCCAAAGCTCTAAAAGAGTGGAAAAAGCTTGACCATAGCATTAAGCTACAGTTTCATAAAAAGCTTCAAGAAAGACTTATTACCCCTCATGTGCTACATTCAAAATTGAGTGGTTTTCCAAATGTTTATAAGATAAAGTTACGTAGTTCTGGATTTAGACTTGCGTACGAGGTGATAGATGAGAAGATTGTCGTGATGGTACTCTCTGTAGGTAAGAGAGAGGATAATGCCGTTTACAATGAGATAACCAAGAGAATGGAGAAGTAAGCAAACTTTACACATTCAACAAGCTCTATTGTTTGACAAACGGGACATTTTAGAGTATACTTAAAATAAAAGTATTACTATGACACAAGCTCAAAAAATAAGAAATAGAATTAATACTTTGAATTATAATGAAGAGTATAGTGCCAAAATTTTTGATGATGTAGCTAGTCAAGAAACGATTAAAAAAACCTTACAGCGTAGCCAAAATATAATTGCTAAGACTAGTACAAAGAAGTTTTATCGTTTATACCTTGAAGACGATAGGGGGATGGCTACTTACGCTACATTTGACAATGAAGTTAATGTTAAATTTAACCATAATGATTACACTTTTAATGCTTTTTGGCAAACATCAAAACCAAGTACCCAAAGTGTGTCGGCCGTCATTAGAAACTATCTTGCCACTATGGAGCCTCAAGACATACGAACACTATGTTTAAACTTTGGACGAAACAGGGTGAAGAGAGAACTCATTCTCAAGTATAAAGAGATGTATGCACAAGGATTTTTAAACATAAAAGGCTTGGAGATAGCACTAGAGGGTAGATATGATAGAAACCCTGCGTTCCTTGAGATACTAGGTATGATAAATGACTGTTAGCGTTAAGAAAGCATTAGAACGTATTAAGTCGCTTGAGATATTTAATAATGATGCAGGACTCTATTTTATAGGTGGTACGGCGTTGGCTTATTATTTGGATCATAGAATTTCTGAAGATATAGATATCATCTCTATAGAACGTTTATCTCATAGAGAGATTATCTCTATGGTAACGAGTATAGGTGGCATAAAGCTAAGAGATGAAAATGCTGTTGCTTTGCGTATGGCGGGTTTAGTTCCAGATGAGTATATGTTAAAATTTAATCTTGATGGTGTGAAGTTAGAATTTTTTAGAGCCTCTACGCCTCTACAAATTAAGATACTAAAAAGTGCAAAAGCTTCTATATATTTAGAAGGGACACTAAAGATATTGGATGTTAAGTCAATAGCAAAGCTCAAACTAATAGCCTTACTATCGAGAAATAAATCAAGAGACCTTTTTGATTTTAAAGTCATCTTAGAAGAAAACATTTTAACTGTTGATGAGATTATAGAAATAATAATTGAGACTAGATATAAATTAGAAACTATGGATAGTTTGTATAAATTTGTAGAAAATAGAGAAGAGCCTAAAGATGATGAAGTGGTTTATCTTGATGAAGAACAACCTATTAACTTGAGTTTTGAAGAGATTAAACTTGCTACACTCAAGGTACTAAATAGTTTTAATAGTAGAGGACAATCCAAATGAAAATTTTTGCTTTACAATCTCTTGTTGGAGGTTTTTTAGATGAAGATCTAAAACATTTCAATAAGATTTTTGATGATTGGTGTGTGCAGTTTGAGAGTATGGAAGATGCACAGCTTATACTAGATAGCCTTAAAAAAGATGAGCAGATTAAGATTGTGGAAATTACACCGCTTAGTTACCCGAAATACTTTTTCTCAAAACTACAAGGCATCATACACGCAACACGAGAATACGATGGAAAAATCATCTGCATCGTTGAACCACAAATGGGCATGAGCTTTCGCATTGCTATCTGTGACATGCAGACTAAAGAAGTAAGAGTACTTGCTAGTCGCTATAAGAGTTCACTAAGTGTCGAAGGTGCATTTGCCAATTTGTCTTTTGATTTGTAAGCCTTGCAAGTAGGTTTACACTCTCGTAGAAAATGGCATATAGAGTTATTTAGCTATCTCTTATCATATATTAGAAATATTTAAAGGATATAATCTCACACCCTCTAAATCATCCAATTTCTTATTATACTCCACACTCTTAGCTGTATTACCTATCTCATTATAATAATATCTAAGCCCTGCTACTATCTCTTTATTTCCTGTATGCTTTTTATAAATATTTTCCAATATCACTATAGCACTCTTCATATCATTTTTAGCAATTGCTACAGCATACACATAACTAAATCTTGCATTATTACTATCTAGCTCTACAGCTCTTTTTAGCTCTTTTATGGCTAAATCATTCTGCTTATTACGTACATACCAAAGCCCTAAAGAGTGGTGGAGTATAGCTATATTTGGTACGGATTTTATACCTTGTTGTAAAATTTCTAAAGCCTCTTTGCTCTTTCCTTTACTTAATAATAAATTACTATAGTTTATATAGGTTGGTACAAATTGTGATTGTAGATTTATAGCCTCCTTATAAGCTTTTATAGCCTTTTCATTCATCTTTCTATTTGAGTAAAATATTGCTAACGATAGCTGATACTCTGGGCGTTCTGCGTTATACAGTAGTATCTCTTCATACTCTTTAAACGCTTTTTCTAATATATCTTTATAGTGCTTATCTAAATCTTTGGTAGAGAAAGATGATAATTGTCTAGTGGCTTCCATTCGTACAATTTTAGACTCATCACTCAACATTTCAAACACTTTTTTAATCCTAAGCTCTGGAGGAAATTTTTCTAATGATTGTAATGCACTTCTTCTTATTTGTGAGTCATTATGTTTTAGAAGTTGTAGAGTAGTAGTATATGTCTGTTTTGAGGGGTAATTTCCTAAATATTTTGTAACCGTAGCTTTGGCAATATCAGGAGCGTCAGACATTAAGACACTATACAGATCTTTTGGTGCTTCTTTTTGATTTGTTCTGAGTGATTGGAGTTGATGAGCAAAATTTTGCTTACCTTTGGGAGTTTTACCATACCACTTTTTCATATGATCAGCAGACCATTTAGCACTTTTATCTTTGTGGCATAGATTACAAGCGTTTGGAATTTCTGGCATATCTACCGATATATCAGGTCGTGGAATACGGAAACTATGGTCATTTCTGCTATCAACTCCCATATATAACCGTGGAGGCATATGACAACTCACACAAGAAGCCCCAACGCTCCCTTTTTGGTGTTTATGATGTAATGAGGCTGTGTACTTCTCCTCTGTATGACACCCAAAACATACTCCATCTCCTGCCTTTTTACGCTTTAGAGAGTGAGGATTATGGCAATCACTACAAGTTACACCATTGGCATACATTTTACTCTGAATAAATGAGTCATAAACATAAACTTCATCTTCTATCTTACCATCTGCAAAATAGAGACTCTCTTCTAACTGTGCCGCTAAGTAGTGGTCATCAAATCTGTCTCCTGCTACAAAGTTATCATCTAACTGTGAACGCCGAGAGTGGCATTTGGCACAAGTTTCTATCTCATTAGTTTTAGATATATGGCTACTAAAACCTCTGTTTGATATATTATTATCTTTTGTCCATAAAATATGGTTAGAGGCAGGAGCATGACATGCTTCACACGATACATTTATACTATCAAAAGTGGTATGATACTCTTTAGTTTTAGCGTTATAATTTTTCTTTAAATTCGTACTATGACAATCTGCACACATATAGTTCCAATTTAGGTTAGGTCCACTCCAGTGAAGTACATCTCCAGACTTTATAACCTCATTTTGATGTATATGATACCATCTCTGCCCACCATCTTTTTTAGCCCTAGCATCCCACGCAATATCAGGTATTTGATACTTCCCATTTGGAAACTTTAGCAGATACTGCTGTAGTGGATAGATACCAAAAGTATAAGCCACCTCAAACTCATGAAGCTTACCATCTTCTCCATCTGTCTTAATATAAAACTTATCATCTCTCTTATAAAAAGAGCTTCTCACACCATTTAGCTCAAACGAACTACTGTTAAAATCCCCCACCACAGTTTTAGAGGTTGGCAACTTCATAGCCATATCGTGATGAGAACCCTCCCACTCGTTAAACTCTTTTTGATGGCAAGATTTACAAACTTTATCCCCCACATACTTTGGAGTGCTTTGGGCGAATATCTCTATGGATAAGATTAATAGTATTATTGTATTTTTTAGCATAAATCTCTTTTTATTTAAAATTTTAGTGACAAATATTTTTTTTGATTATAACACAAATTTAAATATATAGCCCTACTCTTTAAAGCTAAATTTAGTTAGATTTTCGTAGAACTTCCATCTAATATTTTTCTAAAATTAAACTAGTCTAGCCCCATAAATTTATATGTTATATGTTATATGTTATATGTTATATGTTATATGTTACAATATTAAATTATATATCTTTTAAAGGAATTTATAGTGCCAAATAATAAAAATACACTCATACTATCTATATTTATACTACTCTCTACCTTTGCAGTAGCAGAAGAGGGAGGCAGTGGGCATTATATGCCAGGGTCTATGTCATCATTTATTGATGGTGTACCTTCAGAACCCACTTTTATTACACGTTTAAATTACCTAAATTATAAAGCTTCTTCTACTATTGCATTCCCTAAAGGTTCAGGAGGCTTGTTAGCCCAACCTGATGCAACTATCAACGCACTTGGATTAACTGTTTTATGGGCACCTGACTGGGATATGGGCTGGGGAGACAAGTGGCAGTTTGCTATGTCTTCAACACTTTCTGTACTTCATTTTGATCTCTCGGGAGATTTGAATTTTCATGGAACAAGGTTTTTCCATAAGGAAGGAGACAGAACAGCCTTAGGGGATATAGTACTTATGCCACTCATGGTGAACTACAATGTAAATAAAGATTTAAACATCAATGCCAGATTGGGGTTCTATGCACCTACAGGTTCTTACAAATACGGTAGATATATTAACACAGGAAAAAACTTTTGGACGGTTGAACCCACCATAGGTATCGTCTATTTTGGTCAAGAGAATGGTCGTGAAGCTTCTCTCTTTTTGGGTGTAGATTTTAATGAAAAAAATGATGCAACCAACTACAAGTCGGGAACACAGATACACTTCGACGGTACACTCGCTCAGCATTTTCCATGGTTAGGTGGTATTTCAGGTGTTGGTGTGAGTGGGTATTGGTATAAACAAATTACCGATGATAGTGGTTCTGGGGCAACACTAGGTGATTTTAGAGCTGAAGCAGCTGGTGTAGGGCCTGTAGTCTCATGGATAGATAAAACAGGAAAATATGTCTTTGAAATGAAATATATTAAAGATGTTAAAAATGAAAAACGACTTGATGGTGATACTTTTTGGTTAAAGTATGTTATCAAGTTTTAATAAGGATAAATTTTGAAAAATAAAACACTTTTAGCTTTGGCTTGTCTTTCTGCTGTGCTAACAAACACATACGCAGATACAAATTCAGAGCTATCACAAAGAGCAAATGACCCTACAGCTTCACTTATGGCAGTACAAGTTATTGATAGCTATATATCGGATTTTTATAATACCCCAGAAAGTGAAACAGGAAATAGTATTTCATTGCGTGCTGCTTATCCATATACTTGGGGTAAAACCAAACATATACTAAGAGTCACACAACCCTACACAACAAAAAGTCCATCAGGAGAGTCAGGCTTTGAAGATATGACACTCTTTGATATGGCTCTCTACCCTGCATCTTGGGGACGCTTTGGTGTTGGAATTGTGGCGGCTGTGCCTTTTGCTGAGGGTAATAAACAATGGAGTGTAGGTCCTGCAGTAGGATTTGTCAATAATACCCTTGCCAAAGGTGTGAATATAGGTCTTTTTAACCAAAACCTTTTTCGCATAGCAGGAGATGATGGGCGTGACTATAGCAGAATGAGTTCTTTTCAACCTATAGTTAATTATTCAATCGGTGGAGGTTGGAATGTTGGTGGTGGTGATATGCAATTCATTTATGACTGGAGTTCTTCCCAATGGGTTTCTTTACCTATAGCGTTGCAAGTAGGAAAACTTGTAAAGTTTGGGAATTTACCTGTAAATATTTCTACACAATACCAACATAATTTTGCAGATGAAGTCAAACTTGGAAATGGATTATTGGCTCCAACATCTAAAGATACATTTACAATTACTGCAAAGTTTTTGTTTCCTAAATTTTAAAAAGGACATGATATAAAAACACTTAATAAATCACATATTGTTAAACTATCAATTATTGCTACCTTGGCACTCTCAACGCAACTTTTAGCACAAACAGATGCAGATAAACTTGCATCCTTGGAGAAGCATGTGCCAAGTAACCCTCTTAAAAATGCTTATTTTGGAGAAATACACACCCATACAGGACTTTCACTTGATGCACTGTTTGGTATGACAGCCACAGGTATTCGTGTACCTGATGATGCCTATAGGTTTGCCAAAGGTGAGGTTATGAGCGTTGCTGGGCAAAAACATTCCATAGGGCGACCTCTTGATTTTGCAGCAGTGACTGACCATGCTGAATACATAGGAGAGTCTTACTCTGCCATAACTCCAGGAGCACCTGGTTATGACTCTAAAGATTTACAAGAGTTGAGAAATGCCAAAACATACGAAGAGCAGTTGAAATGGTATGGTAAATTTTCCATCAATCAAAGGGGAAAAGATGGTCCCACACATCCTTCGTACTACGCAGGAGCAAAAACTACACAGAGTGCTTGGAAGATGGCTATAGATGCGGCAAAAGAGCATTATGAACCTGGTAAATTTACTACTTTTGCTGCCTATGAGTATTCATCGGTAGTAAAAGGTGGAAACCTTCATAGAAATATCTTATTTAGAGATATGAATGTTCCTGAGCAACCTTTTTCTGCTATTGAATCAACTGATGAGACAAAGCTTTGGGAGTGGATGGAACAACAAGAAAAAAAAGGTTCAAAACTTCTGGCAATTCCTCATAACTCAAATGCAGGAAAAGGCTTGATGTTTCCAAAAACATACCCAGATGGTAGAGCTTTTGATGAACGATACTTTTATTTAAGAAGTCATTTTGAGCGTTCTATAGAGATTATGCAAGCCAAAGGTAATTCAGAAGTGACTAAAGGTTTTTGGCCAAATGATGAAATGGCAGACTTTGAAAATGCTCCTAGTATAAAAAATTATTCCGAGAGAACACCAAAAAAAGAAAACTATGTACGCTGGGCTGTTATAGAAGGGTTAAAATATCAGACAAAGTATGGTGTTAATCCTTTTAAACTTGGTTTTAATGGGGGAACAGATACCCATAATAGTACCATGGGAGATGTATCAGAAGATAACTTTATAGGCTCTCATGGTTCGGCAGACTCTAGTGTAAAAATGAGAAGAGAAGGTGAGCTTCCTTCATGGATGATGGCAAAAGATGAAAATCCAGGTTCACTTACGGGAGTTTGGGCTGAGAAGAACACGCGTGGAGCCATATGGGATGCTTTTTATAATAGAGAGATATTTGCAACTTCGGGTACCAGAATAAAAGTACGTCTTTTTGCAGGTGAAAACTTAGCTAAAAACCCAAGTGATGCTAAGAAAATGGTTGAAGATGGCTATAAAAATGGTGTAGCTATGGGAGAAACCATTGTAGGACTCAAAAAAGCACCAACTTTTACTGTATGGGCACAAAAAGATGCTGATGGCGCTAACCTTGACCGTATACAAATCATCAAGGGTTGGGTAGATAAAGATGGAAAACAACAAGAGAAAATTATCAATGTGACATGGTCTGACAAAAGAAGTATAGATAAAAATGGTAAGCTACCTAAAGTAGGAAATACAGTTGATCTTAAAACGGCTAAATATACCAATGCCATAGGAAGTCCTATGCTTATGGGTTCTTTTACCGACACAGAGTTTGATGCGACACTGCCGACACTTTACTATGCCCGTGTACTAGAGATACCCACACCGAGATGGAGTACATATGATGCTGTAAGAAATAAGCTTCCACTCTTAAAAGATGTTCCTGCTATTATTCAAGAGAGAGCTTGGACATCACCAATTTGGTTTACGCCAACAAAAAAAATTAAAATAAAAAGGAATTAAGAATGAAACTAAGACTTAATATCGCACTATTTACATGTATGCTTTTTCTTGCATCTACACTACATGCCAAGGATAAGGCTAATACTATAGAAAAGAAACCTAATATTATCATTATTTTGGTAGATGACCTTGGTAATGCTGACCTTGGATACCGAGGCAGTAAGATAAAAACACCAAACATCGATACACTTGCCAAAGAAGGAGTGCAACTCGAATCATTTTATGCAATGCCTATGTGTACTCCAGCACGTGCAGCACTATTGACAGGGCGATACCCTATGAGAACAGGTTTACAATCTTTTGTTATTTTCCCAGGACATAAATATGGATTGCCAACAGATGAAACTACTTTACCTCAAGCACTTAAAGAGTCAGGATACAAGACGGCAATGGTTGGTAAATGGCACTTAGGTCATGCAGATAAAAAATATTGGCCACAAAATCGTGGTTTTGATCACTATTATGGAAACTTGGTTGGTGAAGTAGATTATTTCACTAAAGACCGTGGTGGCATTATTGATTGGCAGCGTAACGGTACATTTCTCAAAGAAGAGGGGTATCATACGACACAGATTGGTGATGAAGCGATAAAACTCATTGAAGAGCAAGACCCAAATAAACCACTGTTCCTTTATTTTGCAGCATTAGCCGCACACTCTCCTTATCAGGCACCTAAAGGTGGAGCAGAAGCCTATGAAGATATTTTTAAAGATAAAACAAAACAAATTTATGCAGCGATGATTACTGAGCTAGATGTACAGGTAGGACGCATCGTTGAAGCACTTGAGAAGAAAGGTATTCGTGACAATACACTCATCTTCTTTGCTTCAGACAATGGTGGTAAATTGGCAGGATCAGTAAGTGCCCCAGGAACAGGTGCATCTGTAACCCCACCAGCATCAAATGGTAAGTTCAGAGATGGGAAAACAACCCTTTATGAAGGAGGTGTTCGTGTCCCTGCTATTATGAACTGGCCTGCTAAACTGAAACCAGGCATTAACAATGAAACTTTACATATTGTAGATATTATGCCTACTTTCTTGAAACTTGCCGATGGTCATGGTGATGCAAAAAAACCTTTTGATGGGAAAGACATTTGGAATACTTTAACAAAAGGAGAAGCCTCTCCACATGAAGAATTACTTATCAATGCAGAGATATATAGAGGTTCTATTATAAAAGGTAAATGGAAGCTTGTTAAAATGGCAATATTACCAGGGAAGACAGAGTTATTTGATTTGTCAAAAGACCCATACGAAAAAGTAAATCTTGCAAAAGAGTTTCCAAAAGTTGTAGATGAACTTGAAGCACGTTTAGTTGCCTATGCAAAAGAACAAAAAACAAGTTTATGGTTCAAAGAGCAACGATCATTTATGGGACCACAAGGTAAAACAGCATTTGATCCAGGGTTTGACGTAAGTGATGGTGGTTTACCTAAAGAGAAGCCGGTATTTCCTAAAGATTATGAAGTAAGTAAATAAGGATACCCTTGTTAAAACGAATACTTCAAGAGCCTCTACTACATTTTTTGGTAGTAGGCTCACTACTATTTATATATCTATCTAACAACGACACCACAACCTCCCCTCAAATTGTTATAACAAAAGGTAAGGTAGAGCAACTCACAGCACAATTTACCAAAACAAGACAGAGAGAGCCATCTAAAGAGGAGTTAAAAGCACTCATAGATAATCAAATCAAAGAAAATTTAGCCTTTACTCACGGTGTGAATATGGGGCTTTTAGAAGATGATAGCATTATCAAACGCCGTGTACAGCAAAAAATAGAGTTTATGTTAAATGACTCCATAGCTGCTATTGAACCTAGTACTAAAGAGCTTCAAGCATACTTGGATAAACATAAAGATAGATACACTATATCACCTATTTATAGCTTTAGACATATCTATATCAACCCAGATAAACATCAAGATATAGATAATTTTATAGCAGAGCTTAAAAACAAAGATTTAGACAATCTCTATGGAGAGTTGGGTGATAGTATGATGATAGATAATCAATTTAAGAGTGCAACTACAGCCCAAATAGCAAGAGTGTTGGGAGAAAAATTTGCTAAAAAGTTAGATACTCTACCTCTACACAGTTGGCAAAGCCACATAAAATCAGGCTATGGAGAGCATTTAGTAATAATAGATAAAAAGACTCCATCACATATAGCTACATTAGAAGAGATAAATAGAGTATTAAGACGAGATTTTAGAGTAGATGCACAAAAAAGAGCTTTAGAAGAGTTCTACAAAGAGTTGAAATCACAATATATCATCAAAGTAGAAGAGCCAAAATGATACGATTTTTGATTTTTCTACTCTTTACCCAATCAATCATAGCCGATGAGATACGACCAGCATTTTTAGAACTAACCCAACAGAGTGAAACAAGCTATAGAGTATTGTGGAAACGACCAAGCCAAGGAGAGGCAAAAAGCACTCTAAAGCTAGATATACTATTTCCTAAAAGTGTCAAAATAGTAGGGGTCAAAAAAATTTCAAATACAAATAGCTCCATCATAGAGAGATACACCATAGAAGAGCCAAAAGGGCTAATAGGTCAAACTATTACCATAAAGGGATTAGAGACCACCTCATCAGATGTATTGGTTCGTTCACACTATTTAGATAAAGAGACAGAGTTCATAAGAGTCCTACCAGAGTCCCCACACTTTCAACTCACACATATAAGTGGTTTTATAAATCTAGTTTCAACCTATTTTATATTGGGAGTGGAGCATATATTAAATGGTTTTGACCATCTTCTTTTTGTTTTGGCTCTTTTGCTACTTGTGGGTAATATCAGAGTACTTATCTGGACTATCACAGCCTTTACCTTAGCACATACCATCACCCTAATGTTAGCCTCATTAGATCTAATACATCTATCGAGCAAAGCCGTAGAAGCAACTATAGCACTCTCTATCATTTTTGTAGCGGCAGAAATAGTTTATGCAATGAGAGGAAAAATACATTTAAGTAAAAAATACCCGTGGATCATAGCCTTTGGTTTTGGACTTATCCACGGTTTAGGTTTTGCGGGAGCACTCAAAGAGATAGGCTTACCCCAAACAGAAATAGTCCCCTCTCTCATCTTTTTTAATGTTGGGGTGGAGATAGGACAGTTGCTATTTATCTCTATAGTTTTGGCTATTATATGGCTAGGTAGAAAGGTATTTAAAGAGTACACCTATCAGATTAAAATGGCTGTGGCTTATGGTATTGGGGTTGTGGCTACAGTTTGGTTTTTGGAGAGGGTTTTTGGGTTACAATAATTTTTATATTTTGGGGCTAGACTAGTTTAGCCCCCCTATTTTAAACTACATTAGTAGTTCAAAGAAAAAGAGGGTGTTAGTCTCTTTTTCTTCTTTATAAATGCTTATTGTATTTGTTCACTTGCAGCATCTCTATCTGAGGCACTACGATATTGATATGTGATTACAGATCCTGTAGTTCCATCTGCATTGCTTATATTTAAAGAAAATTTTTCTCCATCATAATCATAACCCATATGAGTAAAGACTAAATTACGATCTCCTATAGTGTTAAGAAGTGTCATAGAATCACCATCTATACTGTAGGTTCCACCTACTTCTGATCCACCTACTGTACCACTGTAAGTTCCATCAGTATTATATGTTCTTACACCTGTACCACCATTTTCATTGGCAAAATATCTTGTTTGACCTGTAAAATAATTCTTCACAGCATCTACTAAAAAGAAATCTCTTGCTTTTTCCTCATCAAAATAAAGTCTTTGTGGAGCAGTATCGCCTACAGAAACAAGTATATAGTCTGCTTTTACATCTGTTACTGTAATAGTATCTACTTCACCTATCTCACTAGCATCACAACTATCAGAAGTAGCCGTAACAGTGAGTGTCATACCATCTACATTTATATTTCCATTTCCACTACATCCTCCATCTACCATTTCTATCCATGTCGATGTTGTCATGTCAGAAGAGAACTCCCAACTCTCTAAACTTTTAATTCTGTCATAAATAGTAGTATAAAGCGTTTTTCCTGAAAGTAGTGTTATTAGGTCTGTATCTGGATTATCGGGTGTAGATATATCTGTATTGAACTTCACTTCAAAAGCATCATCTTCTGACTCTCCTAAAATATCTGAGGAAGATGAAGGATTTTCTTTTAAGAAACCATGGGTAAACACCGTTACATGGTAAGCGGCTGTTGGGTCGATGACATTAAGTGATTTGGGAACAACCATCTCTAGGTTTACAGAGCTTACATTTGCACTGCTTACAGTCTCGTATACTTGTCCTCCACCATCATACCCTATACCTTTATAGACTCTATAGTAAACATTACCCTCATCATCATGAAAATTCTCTATGCTAAAAGTAGCATCACCTGCTTTAAAATAGACCCAATAATTATAATAATACTCAGCACTTGAAGGGAAATCTAATCCTGCTCTTTCAAATTGTAAATAGAGATTATTAGCATCTTCTGCCATTTTGATTTGTTTTATATCTAGCCCACTCATTGCAATACTATCAGATGAATCTGTATGGATAACGGCTACATTATCCCAGTCGGCACTACTACTAATCGTTTTTATAGGGATAATACTACCTGAAGATAGAAAATAAGCTCTAGCTTTAGCTTCATCAAAATAGAGTCTTTGTAGTTCTGCACCATTCACTCTTATTAACATATAATCTTCTTGTATTTCTGTTACTACTACAATAGAATTTTCATCTTCTTCAGAAAAAGTTATAGTCATGTCATCAATCGTAACACTACCTGTTCCTGTTTCACTGCCACCTACTAGCTCTGTCCATACAGATGTAGTTACACTTTCATTAAATGTCCAACTCTCCAATGTACCCATTCGTGTATAGATAGTAGTGTAAAGCGTTTTTCCAGAAAGTAAAGCTGTAAGGTTAGAAGATAATGCATCATCCATATGCTCTTGTGCATCTGTTTCACTTACAAGAGGTTTATCTAACTCCTCTTCCATTGTCTCATCAAATGCATCATCTTCTGGTGTTACTGTTACTTCATCTAAGTCAGAAAAATCCTCTGGGATACTAATAATGCCATCATCACTATCGGTATCTAATGTTTGAAGTAGTTGTGCTACATTTAGTGCAGCATCTTCATCTTCTGGGTAAAGTGTAGCAGGTGTTACTATGCCCGAAGAGGCTGTTGCACTACCAAGTACATACTCTCCAAGAGAAAACTCTACAGTATCTCCTGCATTACAAGTATATTCACCTTCACTGTTAGTTACACCCTCTGTTCCTGATGAACATGTGTAGTTTAACCCCTCTACATAAGTATCTATAAATTGTCCTGTTACTTTTGTAGTCTCATCAGTAGAATCACTATTACTAGATCCCCCTCCACATCCTGTTAGTAGCAATGTACTTAATACTATACTTGTAGCTGTTAATGTTATTTTATGTGTCATTTTGAACTCCTTATATATCTATTATATTAGAAAGTCATTTAAAAAATTATAAAATGACAAAGGTTCTAATCAACTTTTAAATAGTATCCTTGTTTACTATAGGAACAAAGAGGAAGTTCGGGTAGTTGTTTTCTTATACTATAAACTAGAGTACGCAGTGTAGAGTTTGATATGGTTTCAGTTTCCCATATATATCTGTGTATATCATCAAATAAAACAGTATGATTTAAATTTTTCACTAAAATTTCTAAAAGTTTATGTTGTCTTGCACTTAATTTTACGACTTCTTTATTATCGTAAAGTGTAGATATAGATAGAGAGAAAGTGTAAAGCTCTGTTATCACTATATTATTTGTGCTATCATTGTTCTTCTCTATTGATGCTTTATAAATTAAAAATCTTTTATAAGCAATTTGTAGAGCAATAATAATCTCTTTTGAAGTAAATGGCTTTGAGATAAAACCATAAGGAGACAACTCTAACACTTCATCTAACGTTTTTTCATCTGTATAAGCAGTAATAAATATAATAGGTATTTGATAGGTTTTTAGTATCTCTTTAGCTAAAGAGATACCATCTATATTACCTTTAATATTAATATCCATCAAAATCATCTCATATCTATCTGTTTGAAGCAGATGTAATGTATCTACGCTATTATCTACACACTCTATAGTTTCTACATTTTTTTGTTCTAAAATATCTCTCAAATATCTTTGTGTAATGACCTCATCTTCAACTATCATAATCTTTTTAGGTAGTGTCATTTATTTCTCACTGATGCTTATATTAATTTTAAAAAGCGCCTAAAAGTAGAAAACACAAGCATCATCATAATCATAATCAAAAGTTCCATCCGAATACTCATCACCATAAGTACTATTTATATTACCTGCATTAAAAAGCTCACATTCATAAGGAATACGATTTTTCCCATTATCTGTATAATCTACAATATAAATATAATCACTTCTATCACCATAGTCTGTACCATTAAGTCCATCAAAATTAAATTCACACTCTTCTCCAGGATAGAATGAAAATTCTCCATTAGGACGAGTATTATCCCAATTTCTCATAGACTCACAAATATAAGGAATACCACCATAAGAGCGTCCATCTTGATCTATTAAAAATAGTGTTGTTAAATCATCATCATAATAGTAATCATCACTTCCCCCACATCCACTTAGTGCTAATACTGCCACTATAGAAAAGGCTATTGTCATTAATTTTTTTATCATTTTATACCCCTTAAAGTTTATTATAGAGTATAACCAATAAATTGTTTAAAATTGTGTATCCTAAAGATTTTTTACAATAACTAATTCCATTTTCTTATTTTATTGTGACAAGAGACACATTGATTAAGTACTTTAGTATAGTTAGCGGTAGCACCATGTTTATGCCCTGCTGACATCTCACTTTGTACTTTATCTGCAAACTTCATAATATTATCTGACTGTTTTTTAGAAAACTTAGCACTATAATCCATATCATCTTTTTTAGAAATTTCAACCTTAGTTGCTGTCTCTTTGAGCTTGTTCACCCCTTTAGAAACCATCTCTTTATTATTATACAAAATACCTTTTTGTATTTTAGCCATTGACATTTCCATCATTTGCATATCTTGTATTCTGTCTGCATCACTGTAAGCATGAAGTGTCATCGTACCTATCGTTCCCAATGTAAGTAGTCCAAGTATTATCTTTTTCATCAATTATCCTTATGTAGTAATTTTATTTTGATATAAAGATTATATCATCTTTTTTAAAAGCATAGCTATTTTTTGACTTCCCTCTGTTTCTACAATATCCATAAGTCCTTGACTCATCTTCTCTAAGTTATGCGTAAGTAATGCGTAAACTTTCTCTTTGTCTATCTCATCTTCTCTCATAAGCCATGCTAACTCTTTTTTGACTAAGAATTGTGCATTAAAGTACTGATGGTCGCTTGCAGCATAAGGGTATGGTATGTAAAGTGTAGGAACAGCTGAGGCAGAGAGTTCCCAAAGTGTAGAAGCCCCTGCTCTTGCAATAGCTAAATCTGATTTTTTCATATACTCTGCAAGTTTTGTTGTAAATCCAAAGACTTCTGCTTCAATATTTAACTGTTTATAGGCTTCTTCTACCTTAGCTATATTTTTTTCACCTGCTTGATGAATAATCTTTATCCCTCTTTTTTGAAGCTCTGTTGCCATCTCTAATGCTAGATTATTGATAGCTAATGCACCTTGTGAGCCACCTAAGAAAATAATAGTTTTCACATTATGACGGATACGTGCATTCTCAAAAAATACATTTTTAATAGGATACGCTTTAATAGGACTCTCTTCAAGATACGAACTTATAAACGCTGTAGCGTATGGTTTTAACATTTTATTGAGTGAACCCAATGCTGCATTTTGTTCATGTATAACCAATGGTATATGTAGTATCTTTGCTGCAAATGCTGTAGCTGCGGAGGAGAACCCTCCTACAGAGAAGACTACTTTTACTTGGTACTTTTTTAAAAGTTTTATCGCTTTTAGTGTGGCTTTAAAAAGCATAAAAAGTGATTTTATTTTACCTAAAGCCCCTTGATTTACTACCCCACGTGTTTCAAAAAAATACTTTTGTGTAAAATCCTCATCTGATTCAAACCACTGTTTGTCTTGACCTTGTGTAGAGCCTATGTAGATAAGTTCTTCACCTTTGAGATGCTCTTTTACTGCTTTTATAATAGCGAGGTGTCCACCTGTACCTCCTCCTGTCATTACGATACTCATATAACTCTTCCTTTACTGTCTCTTGGTACTTTTTTTGAAATCATCAACACAAATCCTATGCTAATACATGAAGCTAAAATATGTGATCCACCATAACTTAAAAATGGTACAGCTATACCTTTAATAGGTGTAATACCTGAAATACCATACGCATTTAAAATAAAAGCAAAAGCGATTAATAGTCCAACACCTATACTAAAAAGGTAATAAAGTGGTGTTTTTACTTTAGCTGCAACAAGAAAGATACGATAGACTATAAGCATAAGTGTAAAGGAGACAAACACTAACCCTAAATACCCTAACTCTTCTGAAATACCCGCTAGAATAAAATCTGTATGTACTTCAGAGAGATAGCCTAATTTAAACTGTCCATTACCTAAACCCTCTCCTATAAATCCACCGTTGTGTATGGCATTTAAAGAGTTTGATATCTGATACGGCTCTTTTACTGCTTCAATACGAAGATTTTGGAGTGATTCAAAGGGGAATATGGAGAGTATGTTATCTTGTACTGTTCCCCACCAACTCTTTATCCGTGCCAAACGGTGAGGTGCAACAAAGATAAGTCCTACAAAAGCTACAAATGCCGCAGCTATAAGTGTAAAAAAGAACTTTAATGAACTCCCTGCAAACAAAAACAGTACTACTAACGTACCACCTAAAACAACAACCTGCCCCAAATCTTTTTGGACAATGGCAATAAGAAGAACAATAAAGAGGAACATCCCCAAATAAGGAGAAAATGTTCGTATCTCTTCTTTAAAAGTCATACTGTGTTTATTTTGTAGTTTTCGTGAAAGGCTCCATGAGAGGAAAAAGACAAATCCTACTTTAAAAAACTCCACTGGTGCAATAGATGCAGAACCTAACTGTATCCACCTTTTTGCCCCTCCTACTGCTTTAACTAAAGAGTCTGGTAAAAACTGCATCACTATCATCAAAATAAAAAAGAGTATAAAAAGAACAAAACCTGCTTTTACAAACCATGTATCAGGGTCTAGTTTACTCAATATAATCATTACAATTAACCCCAAGACAACAGCTACACTCTGTCTCATAAAGAAATGCAAATCAGAAAAATTAAAATAGAGTACCGTATAAGTGGAGAGAGAATAACTCATAATCAATGAAAGTGTTAAGAGTGTCATTACTGCAAAAAAAAGTGTTTTATCTATCATCTTATATTTTTAACCTTTCATATTTTGGTTTAAACTTCATATTAAAAAGTATTTTATCCAATTTATAGATAAATTTGTATAAAATGAGGAAAATTAAATGAGGAATACTACATAAAAAATGCAAACTAAAACCCCAAATCAGAGAGAAAAGAAGGTAAAGCTTCTTTTTATTTTCTTAGTTATTGCTGTTATACTATTTTTATTTTCTATCTTTAAAACGATAACTTCAGATAGACGTATCCCAAGTTATAGCTCCACTATACATGACCGCTCATTTCGTGGTAGCATTATCTCCGCAGATAACTACACACTTAGTCGTTCAGAAAAAACCTATAAAGCTATTATCTGTGGGGCAAGTATTCCTCAAAATAAAAAAGAGGTCTTTGTAAAACTTTTTAGTATTTACAGCGGAATTACCGAAGAGGAGATATTAAAAAAATTTAAAAAAAATGGAAAAGAGATTAAAGGTAATATCACACTTTCCAATAATATTAGCTCTAAATCAGCAATGCAACTTAAATCATTGGCCTACAAATTACGAAGATTAGGTATATTTCAATGGGTAAAAAATCGCAAAGGTATTGATGTTCTTTTTGGCTTAGATATTATAGAAAATGGTGAAAGTAGAAGATTTCCTCTTAAAGATATTTTAAGTCCTATTCTTGGATACGTTGGAGATAAATGCGATGGTAAATACTCAAGACCTGAGGGTATGAAAGGTCTTGAACGTCATTATGAAAAGCATATCACCTCTAAGAAAAATGGTTATTTTAAGGGTAAGAGAGATGTAGCAGGTAATGTCATACATGACAAAAATAGTATGAAAATTCAACGTATAGATGGTATGGATCTGCACTTAAATATCTCCCTAGATTTTCAACGTAGAGTTGAACTGATGATAGATCAGATGAAAGAGAGTATCGATGCACAAGAGATTATAGTTGGGGTTATGGAGAGTCAAACAGGCAAGGTACTCAGTTTGGCTAGTACAGAACGTTATGATCCTGAAAATATAAAACAAAAAGATATCGCTGCACTAAATCCAAAGTTTTCAGAGTACCCACATGAAGCAGGTTCTGTTATTAAACCTCTTACTATGGCTATTGCTTTAGAGCATAAAGTTATTACCCCAAATACATGGTTCAATACCCACAACGGTAGATTTAAAATAGGGCAGAAACGCACCATTACAGATGACCATAAATATGCATCACTTACAGCTACGGATATTATTGTCCACTCTTCAAATATAGGGAGTTCTCAAGTTTCATGGAGGCTTACAGGTAAAGAGTTTAGAGATGGTTTATTAAAGTTTGGTCTTGCTCAAAAGACTGGAATTGACCTCTCTCGTGACCTTCCAGGAAGTATCAAATCTCTTCGTAAACTTAGACATAAAATGCACCGTGCTAACAGCTCTTATGGTTATGGTATGCTTGTTACCTTTGCTCAACTCTTTAAAGCCTACAGTGCTTTTAATAATGACGGTATAGCAGTCACACCAAGAATTGTCAATTATCTACAAGATGCAAAAGGAAGACACTATACCTTAGAACCTAAAATAGGCGATATGCAAGCTGTAAGTAAAGAAGCAGCAAATGAAATGCATGATATTCTTTTAGAAGTAGTCAAACGTGGTACAGGAACTAAAGCACAGTATGCTGGTCTGGAGATAGGAGGGAAAACAGGAACTGCACATATTGCTAAACATGGACGATATATTCATGAATACCACAGTAGTTTTTATGGTTTTGCCAATGATAAAAAGGGTAATAAATATACTATTGGTGTTTTAGTCATTAAAGCCAAGAAATATAGAAAATACTTTGCTTCACAGTCTGCTGTACCTACCTTTAAACATATCGTACATACACTAGTTGACCTTAACTATTTGATACCAGACAGTAACCTAACAGAAAAGATTCAACCGATAATTCCTATAGAAGTAGAGAGAGAAAATGAAGATATATCTTTGGGAGAAAACTCTATATATGAAAATGTTGTAAATGAAAAAGCTGTAGATGAAAAGCCAATAGAGCATTTAAAAAATCACTCTATTCAAGAGCTATTTAACATTAAGAAAAAGCCTTATGTGAAACCTACACCTAAACCTAAAATAGCCCCTAAGCCTAAAACACAACACTATGATGAAGAGCATTATGATGATATGTTTTAAGTTTATAAGTTAAGAGGGCAAAACTTTAGTTATGCCCTCCACCTTGTTCTGTTTGTGGGTACTCTGGATGACAGAAATTATACCCTAAAGCATCATCTACAGAACAACATCCATCTGCTATACCCATATCTTTAAGCCCTTGATCAAAAGCCCAATAGTGCTTATAACTTCCATTACGTAAGAAATCAAAAATATCTAAAACATCACTTGCATTTGAACTCTCTGCAAGTTCCATATATTTATCTAAGTCTGTAATATCAACCACTTCTACCATACACCCTACTTCTAAAGCATCTTTTTCTGATTGTGTTCCTTTACTGTAAAGTAGGTTATAGAGATACTGTACTGTATCTACAGGGTACGTACCATCGCCTATGTTATCTATGCTATAAGAGACTTCTGTATCTGGGTACTGTGTCATATTGAGGTCATACTTTATAGCCAACTCATTGACGGCATCTATATGTTTTATTTCTGAGTTTTGTGCTATATTTTGAAGTTGTTGGACTTCTTGAATTTTATAGATATTTGTATATACATCATAAGCTAAGCCCTCTTCACTATACATGTAAGTGATAGAGTCTTTAAGTGCTTGGCTGAGTGTTGACATCGGTGCATTGATTGCATCTTCTACTAATGCTTTAGAATTGCCATTACGGTTTCCACTGCCATTGTTGTTACTATCTCCACCACAGCCTACTATTATAAAAATAGTAAAAAAGGAAACCAGAACTATTAAACTTTTTAAATAGTTATTTTTCATTATATTACACTCCATGTTGATTTTTACTAGTATATCAACTATGTATGAAGTGAGTATGAATTTACATTTCTCTTACACTCTCTTCATTGACTAACCATATAAACACTACAGGGATAAAAACTAAAGTCATAAATGTTCCTACGATAAGCCCACCTATAGCTACAGCACCTAGAGGTGCTAATCTCTCTAGTCCTATGGCTGCACCTTGTGCAACAGGAAGCATACCTGCTGAGACTGCGATGGCTGTCATGAGTACAGGTCTTGTACGGATTTTGATAGACTCTAACATCGCTTCTCTTTTACCCTTTCCTGCTTGTATCTGCTCTAGGGC
>Ga0256838_1000104_pt1 | contig 58900 bp, 56 predicted proteins | sample 4571419metaG_FD_185978 | JGI IMG/M metagenome (GOLD analysis project Ga0256838, IMG submission 185978) | Hydrothermal vent microbial communities from Guaymas Basin, Mexico - 4571-419 | ecosystem: Environmental > Aquatic > Marine > Hydrothermal vents | place: Mexico: Guaymas Basin | collected... | reverse complement strand
CCAAACATAAATGACAAAAGAAATGCTAGGTTAGATATATTTTATAGATATTTTAGTGATAATTTTGATAGTAGTTTAATATCAAGTAGATATGATAATATAGGCAATTATAAACGATATGAAAAAGTATTTAAAACAAAAATCTAAAAAGGAGCTAAAATGAGTGAAGAGATAGAGTTAAAGTTATTAAGAGAAAATCAAGAGTTAAAAAAAAGATTAGATAAATTAGAGGGGAAAAATTCTGATGGAATTCCAACTTATAGTTTTAGTAAGATTACAGATTTTGAATTAAAAAATTTAGTTGATATTAAAAAATCTTTTAAAGATGAAATATTTAATTTATGGCTAAATAATAATATAAATATACTCAATGAAAATATTTTATTTTTAGAAAAACTATTATTTAAATATGGAAAGTTTCTAAAGGGTTTTAAAGAAGAGACTCTAAAAGCTAATTTTATTATTCCCATTATTAATAGAGTAGATTTTCAATCAATAGAGTATGAAATCTCAGGTTTTTATGAAGATATTATCTCTTATAAAACAGATAAATTTATATTTTTGGGAACAACTAATTTTTTAGTATCTAAAGGATTAGAATATAGTGAAAAACCATACTTCTTTATTCAAGAGTTTAAAAAAGGTAAGGTAAATACAGACCCTGAACCACAACTTTTAGCAGAGCTTATTAGTGCTATAGAATTAAACAATGAAAAATCTATGAGAGGTGCTTATATTGTGGGTGCAATTTGGAACTTTGTGATTTTAGAGAAGTTAGGCAAAGATAAATATCAATATTTTGTAAGTGAAAATTATGATAGTAGTAAGATAGATGATTTAAAAGATATTTATAAAAATTTACTTTTTGTTAAAAATGAGATTATAGAGATGATTCAAAATGAAAAATAGATATAAAAAATGACAAAGTTTTATTTTTACCTATTTTTATTTATATATAATATCTCTCTTTTGTATTTAATATATACAACTCCAATTACTCCTCATGAAGCATATACTCTATATAATGGTACTGATTTGGTTGGTTTTTTAATAAGACTATCATCTGATGGAATTAACTTTTGGACACTAAGAACACCTTTTTATCTTTTTGGAATACTTAATATATATCTATATTATCAACTTTCAAAAGAGTATTTTTCTAAGCAAAATGATATTTATCTAAGCACCTCTTTCTTTCTAATCTTACCAGGAATCATCACATCTATAGTTTTAGCAAATATTGCAGTGGTTATAATATCATTAGTTCTAATATTTTTATTATCTTATAAAAGAGGTTATCTCTTAATTCAAATTCTTATGATGATATTAATACTAATTATTCATAAATCATCTATTATATTTTTTATATCTATTTTTATATACTCTATTTTTGAAAAAAAATCTTTTTTAATGAGTATTAGTTTTATCTTTTTAACTTTATCTATTTTAATGGGTGGTTTGGAAATAGGTGGTAAACCCAGTGGGCATTTTATAGAGATATTTGGATTATATAGTGCTGTTTTTTCGCCATTAGTCTTTATATTTTTTTTCTATTCAATGTATAGAATTCTTATTAGAGAATCAAAGGATATTTTATGGTATCTTTCTTTTAGCTCTTTAGTTTTTTCTCTTATTTTATCTATAAGGCAAAAAATAGAGATTACAGATTTTGCCCCTTATGTATTAATTAGCATAGCCTTAATGTTAAATATTTATCTAAATAGCCTAAGAGTTCGTATTTATGAACATCAGAAGGGTTATAAATTAGGTTTTATATTTGTAGTTAGTACACTTATTATAAGTTCGGTAACGATTATTCTTCATCAAAATATATTTAATATATTAAATGACAATAGAAAACATTTTGCATATAGTGTTTATAAACCTTATTGGTTGAGCACTCAACTAAAAGAACAAAATATTTTTTGTTATGATACAAATTCAATCAAGCAAGAATCACAATTTTTATATTATGGTCTCAAAAGATGTCATCAAAATTAAATACTATTTTTGTTTCTAAAATACACAATATAGTAATAAATCTTATATTATTTATTGGTTGTAGTTGAATTGAAACAATCTAATGATAAAGTTGTATTAAATTAACAATAAAACAAAAGGAGAACTCAATGGCTCAAAAGGCGATTAGAGAATATGATGCTAAGTCAATCTTAGCAAAACATTGGGATAAATACTTTCCAGATTTTACATATGCATATGAAACAACTATGGTTCAAAATGGAACTGAATTAAACGAAATAGCAAAAACTGCATCTTGGTTAAATGAAAAAACATTGGTTGCAAAACCAGATATGTTATTTGGAAAAAGAGGTATGAATAATTTAGTACTTTTTAGAGATGCTAAACCAGGTGATGTTTCTTTAGCTAAAGCTTCAAGTTGGATAGATGAAAAATCTTCTGGCGACCAATCAGTTTTCTTTTCATTTGATGGAGAGACTCCTACAGGTGAGCCATCTGTTGATAAATTAACTCACTTTATTGTTGAGCCATTTACTCCACATGAGCAATCAGAAGAGTATTATGTTTCTGCAACTTGTGTTGGTGATGATGATGTTATCTATATGTCTGCTGAGGGTGGAATTGCAATTGAAGAAGATTGGGACGCAAAAGTAACTGAAATTGCATTTCCTATCACTGCTTCTGAAGATGAAATAGCAGAGCAAATTAGAGCAAATGTACCTAAAGATGTAGCTGATGAGAATAAAGCAAATTTTGCTGAATTTTGTATCGGTTTCTTTAAAGCTTACCGTGAATTAAACTTTGCTTACCTTGAAATTAATCCATTTGTTATGCAAGGTAATAAAATTGAATTACTTGATATGGTTGCAAAATTAGATGATACTGCTGGATTTATGATGGTAGAGGAGTGGGGTGATGTTGAATATCCTACTGCATTTGGTATGGAAGCTAAGTCTCCAGAAGTTGAAGCTATTGAAGAGGCAGATGCTAAAACAGGTGCTTCTCTTAAACTTACTTTATTAAAACCAGAAGCTAGAATCTGGACAATGGTAGCAGGTGGTGGAGCGTCAGTTGTTTATGCTGATACTATTGCTGATATGGCTGGAATTGATGACCTTGCAAATTATGGTGAGTATTCAGGTGGACCAACTACTGGTGAAACTAAATTTTACGCAGAAACACTACTTGACCTTATGACAAGAGAGAAAGACCCTCAAGGTCGTGGAAAAGTTATGATTATTGGTGGAGCTATTGCTAACTTTACTGATGTTGCAAAAACATTTACAGGTATTATTCAAGCATTTGAAGTATATGCTGATAAGATGAAAGAAGTAAATTTAAAAATTTATGTTCGTCGTGGTGGACCAAATTATGAAAAAGGTCTAAAAGATATTAAAGAAGCAGCAGATAGATTAGGACTATATATTGAAGTATATGGACCAGAAACTCATGTAACTGATATTGTAAGAATGGCATTAGAGGGAGATAAATAGATGAATCAATTATATACAAAAAGCACACAAGCGATTTTTTGGAATAACAATAAAACTGCTATCCAAAGAATGTTAGATTATGACTACACAATTCAAAGAGAGACTCCATCAGTTGCCGCTATTGTAGCTCCAACTTCAAATAATAAATTTGATAAGTTCTTTTTTGGACCTGATGAAGTTATGATTCCATTGTTTAAAACAACTGCAGAAGCTAAAGCTGCTCAGCCTCAAGCTGATGTTTTATTAAACTTTGCATCTTTTAGAACGGCTTATGATGTTACTATGGAAGCTCTTGAAATTGGTGGTTTTTCATCTATGATGATTACAGCTGAGGGAATTCCTGAGAGACTTGCAAGAGGTATGAACCAAACAGCAAGAGAAAAAAATGTAACAATTATTGGTCCTGCAACAGTTGGAGCTATAACTCCAGGTGCATTTAAAGTGGCTAATATTGGTGGAACTATCACTAATATTGTTAATTCTAAACTTCACCGTGCTGGTTCTTGTGGACTTGTAACTCGTTCAGGTGGACTTTTTAACGAACTTTCTAACATTATCGCTATTAATGCTGATGGTATTGCTGAGGGTGTTGCTATTGGTGGAGATAGATTTGTTGGTTCAGTTTTCATTGACAATCTTCTACGAATGGAAAAAAATCCAGAAGTTAAATATATGATACTTTTAGGAGAAGTTGGTGGAACTGAAGAGTATAAAGTAATTGAAGCTATCAAAAATGGTACTATTACTAAACCAGTTATCGCTTGGTGTATCGGTACAATTGCTAAATATTATGATTCAGGTGTTCAGTTTGGTCATGCAGGAGCATCTGCAAATGGCGAGATGGAAACAGCAGAGTATAAAAACAATGCAATGAGAGAAGCTGGTATTCATGTACCAACATCATTCAACGAACTTCCTGCTATGATTAATAAAGTATTTACTAATATGAATTTAGCAGAGATTCCAGAGCCTTCAATGAGTACAGTTCCTGCTACTAGAAGAAGTAAAGAGTTTATTTGTACTATTTCTGATGATAGAGGAGAAGAGTGTACTTACGCAGGTTTCCCAATATCAAGTGTTGCAACTCCTGAAACTGGTAAAGGTATTGGTGATGTTATTTCACTTTTATGGTTCAAAAAACAATATCCAAAATGGGCTACAGAGTTTATTGAAACAGTACTTAAAACAGTAGCAGACCATGGTCCTGCCGTATCAGGTGCGCACAATGCAAAAGTAACAGCAAGAGCTGGTAAATCAGTTGTTGAATCACTTGTAACTGGATTATTAACAATTGGACCAAGATTTGGTGGAGCAATTGATGGTGCAGCAGAACACTTTAAATATGCAGATGATAATGGATTAAACCCTAAAGAGTTCTTAGGACATATGAAAAAACAAGGTATTCCAATCCCTGGTATTGGTCATAGAATTAAATCATTAAAGAATCCCGACCTTAGAGTTACAGGACTTATGAATTTTGCAGCTGATAATTTCCCAGCAACGCCACTTCTTGATTATGCTAAAACAGTTGAAGCATTAACGACAAGTAAAAAAGAGAATTTAATTCTTAATGTTGATGGAACTATTGGTATTCTTATGGTTGATATGTGGAGAGCTTTAGATTATTCAGAAGATGAGATTAATGAGTTTATCGCTAGTGGTACTCTTAACGCATTCTTTATAGTTGGTAGAAGTATTGGATTTATAGGTCATGTACTTGACGAGAAAAGACTTGCAATGCCAATGTATAGACATCCAATGGATGATATTCTTTATCAAGTAGATGTAGCAGAAGAGATTTAAGGATTTCTTTTATTTAGGATTAAAATATAAATAATTTCTAAAATGCCAATGAAATAAGGATTATTATACTTTTGGACACGGTGGCTTCAGCTCCGTGTATGTTAAGGAGAGGTTAAAGCCATCTCGTCCAAAAAAAAAGCTTAATTCATGGACATTGGTATTATCCCCCCCTTGGGGGTACCCTAAAGTTTGATTTTCTTCTACTATTTTGAAAGCATCTTCAAATCTATTACGAATAACCGATATTCATCACCATTTTAAACTTAAACAAATAAAATAAAAACAAAAAAATTAGGATATTTAGGCTTGGTAGCAGGGATGTGTAAAGCTACTTCCCATGAATTTTGCAAAAAGTCTAATCTATATTTATCCATTTCATTAGTAATACTTAAGTAAAGTATCATACTATTTATAACAATAATATGCGAATCTGTTCTTCTAATAAATGATTTTAATATCCTTTTTATCACAATAAAATCTCTTACACCGAATAATAACTAGCACTCTTATGATGAACTACTAATGCACTCGTACTCTGTTCAGGATGTATCTGAAAAGTCTCACTAAGTTCTATCCCAAAATCTTCAGGTTTTAGCACATCAAAAAGCTCACGACTCGCCTCCAAATCAGGACAAGCAGCATAACCAAATGAGTATCTACTACCTTGATATCTATTCATTCTTACATCTCTTAGAGAGTGTCCCTCATCTTTACTTGCTATTCCCAAATCAAGTCTAACTTGTTTGTGCATAACTTCGGCTAAGGCTTCGGCAAGTTCTACTGATAATCCATGAACCATATTATATTCAAGATATTTACCCTCTGCATAAAGCTCTTTTTCATATTCACTAAATTTTGCTCCTGCACTTACACAGCTAAGAGCTATTACATCATCTCTATCGTGTCTAAAAAAGTCGCTTAATGCTCGGTGAGGTTTTCGTCCTTGTCTTGGAAAAGTAAACTTCGTAGTTGCTAGATGTTTTATATCTTCAAAATTTTCTCTTGAAGCATTTGCGTCGGTGTTCCATCCTCTGCTTTCATCAAAAAGGTACAAATCTTTATCATCACTTCTACATGGGTAATATCCATAAATTATGGTTGGTTCAAACAAATCTTTGGCTTTAAACTCTCTTTTTAATCTCTCATAAGCAGGATAAACTATTGTATCAAGTTGTTTTTTATATGCCTCTTTTGTCATACCTTTACTTTTATATCCCCAGTGCATTTTAAATAGACTTCTTTTATTTACCCAATCATAAATCATATCAAGGTCAAGGTCTGCTTTTTGTAATACTCTTCTGCCCCAAAATGGAGGAGTTGGGATTTCTACGGTTCTATCAGGCATTTTAAGTTGTTCAAATGGAGGGATAATTATTTTCTTTTTCTCTTTTGGTTTATCTATTTTTACTAAATCACCTGCTAGTTTATCATCTAATCCAACACTATTATCTTCATTATATTTCTCTATTCTACTCATAGCAATTACGCCATCAAAAGCATCTCTACAATAGAATATTTTACCATCATAATTTGGACGACAATAATCATCTACAAAAGATTTAGTTAAAGCAGCACCACCCAATAAAACAGGTTTTTTAATACCTAACCTTTGCATCTCTTCAAGATTATCTTTCATAACTTGTGTTGATTTTACAAGCAATCCACTCATTCCAATAGCATCTGCATTTTTATCTTTTAGAGTCATTAAAAAATTTTCTAAATCTACTTTGATACCTATATTATGAATTTTAAATCCATTATTAGATAAGATTATATCCACAAGGTTTTTACCTACATCATGGACATCTCCTTTTACAGTTCCAATTACCATTGAAGTTTCTGTTTTTTTCTCTTGTTTTTCAAGATAAGGATTTAGATAATCTACCGTGGCTTTCATAGTTTCTGCTGATTGTAGTACAAATGGAAGTTGCATCTCTCCACTACCAAAAAGCTCTCCAATCTCTTTCATAGTATCTATTAAAATCTCATTTACAATTCTATCAGGTTTGATTGTAGTGCGAAGCTCTTCAACTAATGGGATTATTCTCTCTTTGTCTCCATCTTTGAGTAGATAGCCTATCTTCTCCTCTCCACTTAGCTTTTGATACTCCTCATCAGATGCACTATCATCAATAGTAACTTCGCTAAAGTGTTCTATAAATCTAAATAGAGTGGTATCATCAGGGTTAAATAGAAGCTCTTCACAAATCTCTCTATCTTCATTTTTCATTTTAGAGAGTGGGATAATATGTTGTACATTAATAATTACAGATGTCATACCTGCTTCTATACAGTGGTGTAAGAATACAGAGTTTAGATAAATTCTTGCATTTTTGGCAAGTCCAAATGATATATTTGATAATCCTAATGTAGAACCAACTTTGGGATATTTAATATGTAACTCTCTAATAGCCTCAAGAGTCTCAATCCCTGCATTTCTATACTCTAAATCTCCTGAACCCACTGTAAATGTGAGCATATCAAAGATTAGATTTGATGGGTCAATACCGTGGCGATTTACACATAAATCATAAATTCTACTTGCTATTCTTACCTTATCCTCTTTGGTTTTTGCCATTCCTACCTCATCAATAGTCAAACATACCAAAGCAGTACCATACTTTTTGGCTAAGATACAAATCTCATCAAGCTTATCCTCTCCATCTTCAAGATTTACAGAGTTTATAATCGCTTTTCCTCCAATAGACTTTAGACCCTCTTCCATTGTATTTACTCTTGTAGCATCAGGCATTAGAGGAATGGATATATTTTGATTATAAAGTGAAATTACCTCTTTCATATCCACAGCTCCATCTCGTCCTGCAAACTCCACATTTACATCTAAAACATGCGCACCTGCTCTTACTTGTTGTTGTCCTACTGTTAGAGTCCCCTCATAATCAGCTTCAATAATTAACTCTCTAAAGGCTTTTGAACCAGTAGCATTACTTCTCTCTCCAATTAAAAGTGGAGCAGGTTTTTGAAATAGCTCTACACTATTAAATAAAGATGCGATTGATGGTTCTATCTTACCCGTTGGAGGTTTAGGAGTGATATTTTGGGTAGCATTTTTAAGAGCCTTGATATGTTGTGGAGTAGTACCACAACAACCACCCAAAAATGATACACCATCAAAATCTGTAAATGTAGATTGCTCTTTTTGAAACTCCTCATCACCCATTGGATAATATGCTACTCCACCTCTATTTTGAGGAAGCCCTGCGTTAGAATGAACTGAAATAGGTCTATCCCAAAGCTCACTTAGAGTTGCAATATGCTTTTTGACCTGTTGAGGTCCAGTCCCACAATTAAAGCCCAAAGATAAAATATCATAAGGCTCTAAAATTGTAACAATAGTCTCTGCATCAGTCCCAATCAACATTGTCCCACTAAGTTCAATAGTAACAGAAACCATAATAGGAATATCTACATCTCTCTCTCTATTGGCATCTTGAAGTGCATTAATAGCCGATTTTATCTGCAAAGGGTCTTGACAAGTTTCTAGTAAATAGACATCAACTCCACCATCAATTAATGCTAAAGCCATCTCTTTATAATCTTTGTACATCTCATCATAATGGATATGTTTAAGAGATGGTAGTTTTGTCCCAGGTCCAATTGAACCTAGTACATATTTTTTATTTGGTGAGGCTAAAGCCGTCACTTCCGATGAGTTGTTGAATTTATCACAAATTTCTCTTACAATTTGAGTACCTTTTAGAGTTAGTTCATAAGCACGATGACTCATATCATACTCATCTAAAACCCAACCCATGCTACCAAATGTATTAGTTTTAATTAAATCTGCTCCTGAAGAGGCATATCTATTGTGGATTGTAGAGATTAAATCTGGTGCTGTGGCATTTAAAAGCTCGTTACAACCCTCTTGGTCAATTCCATTATCATCAATCCATGCACTTTGTGGAATATCTAAACTTTGGATTTGTGTACCCATCGCTCCATCAATTACTAATATCTCATTTTTAATTCTATTTTTTATCTCATTTTTTATATTCAAAATTTAAACCTTATATTACGATTGTGTTAATTATAACATAAAAATATTTTACTAATAATATGTAATATGAATATCTAACTCACTACTTACATTTAATATTTAGTTTATTAATAAGAACAGGAGACTCACAATGGATACCCTACGGCTAATCAGCATTTTGTAGGGGCAATCCCAATGCATCCCCATCCCCCAAAATAAAATAAGGTTTTTTGGGGACGAGATAGCTTCAGCCTCTCCCTAATATACGGAACTAAAGCACCGTATCCACCAAAAGCATAATAATCTTTAATTTATTGGTATTGGGCTTTAGTCTCTACCTAATATACGAAGTTAAGGTCATCTCAGTTCCTATGACTTTTGTGTTTTTAGTAATGCTCTTACAACTTCTCTATCGTCATAAGGATATTTTACCCCTGAAATCTCTTGATATGGTTCATCGCCTTTACCCAATATCATCAATACTTCATTATCTTCTAGCTCTTCTATTGCTTGATTTATTGCATAAGTTCTATCTATCATAGCTCTTGTCTTTTGTTGGTTTTCAATTCCTGAGAGTATCTGTTTTATTATATCTTCTGGTTTTTCATCTCTTGGATTATCGCTTGTTACATAAACTTTTTTTGCAAATTTAGCTGCTACTGATCCCATTCTTGCTCTTTTTGTAGTATCTCTATCTCCACCAGCACCAAAGACCACAGATATATCTTTATCTTTTACACTATCTAAAACTTTTACCATCCCATCAGGAGTATGAGCAAAATCAACAACAATCATTGGGTTATGGCTAACAACTTCCATTCTTCCAGATACCCCTGCAAAATTACCAACAACATCACAAACCTCTTGTATTGATTTTTTGGTAAGCATTACACAAGAGCCAATTGATGCCATTAGATTAAATAAATTAAATAGCCCTATCATTGGAGAATCAAATTCTGCTTGATTTGAAAGATGTTGAACAGATGCCACAATTGAATTATCTAAAGAGAATGCCTGAACTTTAAAAGTTGCAGGTTCATCAACACCATAACTCATAGCTCCGATTGGATTATATTTTAAATTTTTAATATCATCTTTATTTAATAATTTAGGGCAATCATCAGCAAAAAAACTACTTTTAACCCTTCTATACTCTTCAAGAGTTTTATGATAATCAAGATGGTCACTCGTTATATTTGTGTGAACCTTAAGGGCAAATTTTAGACCCTCTATACGATTTTGAGCTATTGCGTGAGAGCTTACTTCCATAATAAAATATTTAGCATTTAACTCTTTAGCTTTTTTAATATTTAAGATAGTTTCAAAAATTGATGGAGTGGTCATACTTCTATCTTCTATCTTTTTATCATCAACAAAAAATCCTCGTGTTCCTTGAAGTGCAGGGGCTTCATCTAAATCAATCAAAATAGAGTATATTCCAGCTGTTACAGTAGTTTTTCCATTTGTCCCTGTCACCCCAACCACTTTAATATCATCAAGTGACCAATATTTTATAAGTTCTTGTGGAGTGATAAAACTTGGTTTATTATCAAGCTTCTCATAATATTTACTATTTTGTGCCGTTTTTAAAAATAGTGTTTCATTATTAATATCTGTAGTATTATCGCTTAGGTAGTTAAAGTTATCTTTTATAAATTCAATTTTCATATATCTTCTTTGTTTAATAATTTATATAATTTAAGAATATCTTGGTCTGCTTGAAATATAGTATTAGTATTATCAAGATAATCTATTGCCATTTGTGAAAAATCATTTTGAATTAACAGAGTGATAAAAGCTATAAATTCACTTTTGCTTGTAAGTATAACTTTTGTAGAAAACATAACATCCTCAAAAGCTCTTTTAAAACTACCTCTATCTTCTATAAGAATCAAAAATTCATCATATTTAATACCATCTTCAAAATCAGCTTGTTTCTCCATAGGCTTTAGTAAAATTTCATAAAGTTTATTTTTTGAATCATCTATATTTTGAATTAAATCATTAATTATCTTATCAGCATCTTTATTTTCACTTTTCATAACTTGATAATAATCAAATAAAGCATGAGCTTCATCTGCGTTATCATTGCCCAAATCACTTAAAAATACACCAACTCTTGCCTCTTTAAGAGTAGGATCTTCATTGAGAACTAATCCATAATCTCTAAGTGCTTCATCAAATTCACCTGTCAAAAATTTAGTCTCTGCTCGATTTAATAACTTTTTAGTTTTTCTTAAACTCATATTTATCCTAATTGGTCTAATTTATCTTCCCATCCTAATGGTACACTCATAACTGTTATTTCAGGATGAATAAGCGTTTTTATCTGTCTCTCAACACCAAATTTAATAGTTGTTCCAGAACTTGCACATCCAATACAAGCACCTTGAAGTTGCACAAATACAACAGCATCTATTATATCAATCAATTTTATATCTCCACCATCAAGCTTTATAGATGGTCTTACTTTATCTATTACACTAAGTACTGCTGGTCTTAACTCTTCATCTGTAAATGGAATCAAAAAAATCTCCTAAGGTTAAATTAGATATATTATATCACTTTTGTTTAAATTTAAACCCTATTCTTTGTAGATTCTCTCTTAATTTAACCTCTATATCCCCTTGAAACTCCATTTTTTCATCTTTAAGTGTGCCACCAACTCCCATACTTTTTTTTAACTCTTTTAAAATTGATTGTAGTTCAGATTTAGGCATATAAAAAGGTTGTACAATAGTTACCATCTTGCCTCGTCTCTTCTCTTTTGCAAAATGTAATCTATGTTCAGATTTTTCTCTAAGGGGTTCTTTTTTAACTTTTTTTGGCTTAGTTTTATTGTCACTACTCCAATTATCTCCAAAATTTGCACCCATTTCAAATAGATTTTTATTCATAATTTTTCCTTTTTTAATCCCTTAAACTCTTAGCATTTGGATTTATTTTAATTTTATGAGGCATATCAACAAGTTCAATATCATTCAAAAGTTTAGGTGAAGCGATAGTTGAGCTTCTAATATGTTTATCTTCATATAAAAATAGATTAAAGCCATTTTCATACAGAGCTAATCGTGTGGCTAAAGATATAGAATATGTTGTTACAACTCCATCATCTTTAATAATATTTTTAATATCTCTAAAAAATTCTCTAGTCCAAAGGGTAGGATTATTTTGTGGGCTAAAAGCATCTTGATAAACTATATCAAACTTCTCTTTTAATTTAGGAATACTATCTCTTGCATCTCCAATTAAAATCTCTATCTTATATTTATCATCTTGATATTTTTGAGTCTCACTTAGGCTAATAATTATATCTTTAAACTTATCAAATTCTTTTGGATAATCAAAATCTTTAAGTGAGTTTATAAGCTCTAAGTCAAATTCAGGTGAGATTATCTCTACTCTTATATCTAAATTGTTTTTTTCTATATAATATAAAGTTGCTAAAGTATTATATCCTAAACCATAACAGATATCTAAAATTCTAATAGTTTTTTTATCTTGTTGATATTTAAATGCAGGGATTATATGTTTATATAAAGATTCACTAAATGCACCATCTTTGGTTGAGTGGTAATGTTCATTAAACTCATAAGAAAAGAGAGTTTTGCTAGAATCTAATGTTTTAACTATCTCTTTTCTACTATATATCTTGCAAAATTTATCGGAGGTGATGGCTTTAACCTCACTAAAACTAAAAGGTGGAGCTGAAGCACCACTTCCGAGTTTACCCTTATGAGTCATTTTTTATACACCAATCTCATCAAGCTCTTTAAATTTAAATGCTTCAATAATATCTTCTATGGTTTTCTCTTCACGAACAACTAAAACCATCATCCCATCTTCCATAAATTCCATATAACTTTCAAATTTATTCTCTAAAATGATAAAATCTATCCAATCTTCACCTGTTGCTTTTCTATTATCAAAAAACTTTACAGACTTAATTACACCATTATTAAAATCTACTAAAGCCCATTTTACTACAGAGAAAATTCCGATAACTTCTGATTTTTTCTCATCAGTTCCATTAACTGGAATTAAAATAAACATCTCTACCCTTTACTTAATTAACGATAAATCTAATATTAGCTTTTTGTTGCTCATTGTACCTATTTTAGCTTTTAAAACTGTTTTAGCAATACTTTTTGCATCTTTAAGTGAATGCATTTTATATGTTCCACATTGATAAATATTAAGCTCAGGGATATCTGATTGTTTTTTTACTTTTAAAACATCTTTCATAGAGTTTTTCCATGCTTTTACAACTTCTTCTTTTTTAGGAGTTCCAAGCAGAGACATATAAAATCCTGTTCTACACCCCATTGGAGATATATCAATAATTTCAACTTTTTTACTGTTTAAATGCTCTCTCATAAATCCAGCAAAAAGATGCTCTAGTGTATGGATTCCTCTTGATGATAAAATATCTACATTTGGCTGACAAAATCTTAAATCAAAAACTGTAATATTATCTCCACTTGGAGTTTTCATCTTTTTTGCAACTCTCACTGCTGGTGCATTCATTCTTGTATGGTCTACTGTAAAACTATCTAATACTGGCATATTTATCCTTTTTATCTGTATTATAGCAGATTAATGTTTCAAAATATTATAATATTATAGTACAAACTAATTTAGTTATCACAAATCCACCAACTACAAGCCATATAAACATACCTAAAGCAGTATAAACAGGGGCTAATCCTAAACCTTTAAATTTAGCAAATCTAGTTCCCATTCCAAGGGCGGTCATTGCCATTGTAAGTAAAAATGTGTCTATTTCATTGATAGTATTTACAATATTCTCTGGCACTAAATTAAGTGAGTTAAATCCTGCTACAAATATAAAATATACGGCAAACCAAGGTATAACAAGTTTTACGGAACTGCTATCTCCACCCTCTTTTTTGGCACTATAGCTTAGATAAAATCCTAAAACTATAAGCATAGGGGCAATCATAATGACTCTTGTCATTTTGACAATTACGGCATTATTTGCCATCTCAATAGGAGCATTTGGGATAGAAAATGGTACGGCTACAACTTGTGCTACTTCATGTATTGTCCCACCTACATATATACCAAATTGGCTAGGGGTCATATGTAAAAATCCTGTAGAAGGTTCAATTATTGCTGAGTATAAAACAGGATATAAAAACATTGATATTGTTCCAAACAGAACTACCATAGATACGGCAATGGCAGTTTTATGCCCCTCTGCTTTAAGCACTGGTTCAGTTGCTAATACTGCTGCTGCTCCACATACTGAAGCCCCTGAAGCAGTTAGCATAGAGGTATCTTTTTCCATTCCAAAAACTTTAAATCCTAGCCAAGTTCCTAATATAAATGTGGTTGATAACATAATAAGAGATACTAAAAATCCCTCCATACCAACTTCTGCAATTTGCTGGAATGTAATCCTAAATCCATATACTACAATTGCAAATCGTAAAATCTTTTTACCAGAAAATACTATTCCAGTTTCCCACTCTGATGGGATATGATTGTGTAGAGTATTTGCATAAAATATTCCCATTACTATACCTATTACAAGAGGAGATAATCCTAAAGATGCAATATATGATAAAGAAGCTATATATGTTGCTGCCATTGCAAATATAGAGACAAAGAAAATACCTCCCATTGTACCTTGACGATTTTTAGCTGAAAAAGCCATATTTTTCCTTTTTAGTTCAATTTTTTTGATAATTTATAAGAAATTATACTATTTTTTTGATATACTTGTAAAATAAATAAAATATCTTATATAGATAAATTAATTTTATATTTAATTAAAGAAAGAGAAAAAATGAAAATTACACTTAGACAAATTGATATATTTTTAAATGTTGTAGAGACTGGACATTTAACTAAAGTTGCAAAATATATGAAATTGAGCCAATCTGCTATATCTATGTCAATTAAAGAATTAGAAAATATTTTAGGTCATAAACTATTTGATAGAATTAATAAAAAACTAATATTAAACGAGACAGGAAGAGCATTTCAAAAAGAGATATATCCTATCTTTAAGAAATTAAGAGATATTGAATATGAGTTTAAAAATTCAATTAATAAAGGGATAATTCGTGTAGGTGCTAGTACTACAATTGTTGATTATCTTATGCCGTCAATAATATGCAAATATATGAGTAATTATCCTGATGTTAAAATTACTTTAAAAGAGGGCAACAGTAAAGAGATTGCTACTCTTATTAAACGAGGAGAGATTGATATAGGATTTATAGAGGGTATCATTAATGATCCTGAAGTTATAAAAGAGACAATCGCAGTCGATGAACTGATTGTTGTAAGTGCTGATAAAAGCTTATCAAAAAACTATTTTATAGATGGAATATCAACAAGAAGATGGGTTTTAAGAGAAGAGGGAAGTGGCACAAGAGAGGTATTTCTAAACTATATAAAAAATAGTGCTAAAGATTTAAATATATTTTTGGAGCTTGGTCATACAGAATCAATTAAAAGTATTCTTCTAAATCATCAATGCTTAACATGTATATCTAAAATATCTGTACAAAAAGAGATAGAAGAAAAAAAATTAATAGAGGTAAAAGTAAAGAACTTTAAATGTGAAAGAGACTTTTTAATGATATATCATAAAGACAAATATCATAGTGAGTTATTTGAAAAATTTGCATATTTTGCAAAAAGTATGATGATATCTACTCTCAAAGATATTAAAAAGTAGGATTAAATCCTACTTTCCTATCTTAATAACTCTTTTTGTTACCTCTTTAAAGTCTATTATCTCTTGACCTTTTTTAATTGAATTTTTTGTTTTATGTGCTGAAAATCCATAAGCCATTGGAGTTATATTTTCCGTATCATAAAATGCTGTTCTTGCATCTATCCATTTTCCATTAGATACATCTGTTATCCATATTACTGCTTTATCTTTCCATTGTATTTTCTCTTCCTCAAACCAAAGAATCATACATCCAATATCATCAAACATATATTTTTTCCCACTTGCAGGGTCTCTTACTTGAGCTGTATTTTTTCTATCACTTACAACCATAACACATCTCGCACACATATCTCTATCCCAATGAACTTTAGCAACATCAGTTTTTGATTTTTTTTCACATCCTGTAGAGAAAATTATGAAAATAATACTACTAAAGATAGTTAGTGTAAACTTTGTTTTATTCATAACTAGTTTCCTGATAGTTTAAAACATATAGCTTGGTTAATGTCAAACTGAAATAGATTAGATTTTGATTTAGAACTAAGATAAATATATCTTATAGTAATTTTAGCATCCATAAATCTTTTAGACGATTGACAAACTCCTCTTGTTACAGCCTCTTTCATTCTTAAATGATCCTCTTTTTGAACAGCCATATCACTTTTTGCACCTGTATTTATTTCAAAAGTATATATTATATTTGCTTCTTCTGAATCAACTTTAGTAAGTTTCGTATATTTATCAATCTCTTGAGGAAGATTCTTTGAGAGTTCTTCCGCTACAAGTTTTGAAATCTCTTTATTTTGAGACTTTAACTGCTCTGGTGATACATCTTGATTTTTGATTGGCAGTGGTGAATTTGCCAAAATAGACTGAGTGGATAATAGACCTATGATAAAAGTTAAAAATAAATTTTTAAACATAATGTTCCTTTAATAAAATATAAAGAAATTATACATTAGTTTATATCAATTTTGATATAATATATGAATATAAGTTTAATTAAAGAGGTAGTAATGGATTTAAATGCACCACAATTTTATTTTAATAGAGAACTTTCTTGGCTTAGGTTTAATAGTCGTGTTTTGGCTCAATCATTAGATTGTAGTCTTCCACCACTTGAAAGATTAAAATTTTTGGCAATATATGGCACGAATTTAGATGAATTTTATATGATAAGAGTTGCTGGTTTAAAAACTCTTTTTGAAGCTGGAATACAAGAGTGTGGGGCTGATAAACTAACTCCTGTAGAGCAATTAGATAGTATTAATAAATATATCCACAAAGAACAAGATAAACTTGAAAAGTCATATACATCTATTGTATCTAAACTTGATAAGTATGATGTGGCGATTAAAGATTATAGTAAACTATCAAGTAAACAAAAGATAAAGATAAGAGATATATTTTTTAAGCAGATATATCCAGTAATTATACCGATTGCAGTAGACTCAACTCATCCTTTTCCTCATTTTAATAACTTAAGTTTCGGTTTGGCTTTAACTCTTAAAGATTCTAGTGATAAGATTAAATATGCTTTGATTAGAATACCTAGAATTTTGCCTAGATTTATCAAAATAGATAATTTTTTTGTCCCTATTGATAGTATAGTAGATAATTTCTCTAACGATATATTTAGTGGATTAAAAAAAATAGCTAGTACCACATTTAGAGTAACTAGAAATGCTGATATTGAGATAGAAGAGGAGGAAGCAGATGATTTTATGGAGATATTAGAAGAGGGTGTAAGGTCTCGTAATAAAGGTCGTTTTGTTAGGCTTGAGCTTTTGAAAAGTACAGATACATCTTTGATAAAATTCTTAAAAAGACATCTTAAACTTGAACCAAGAGATATATATTATTACAAAAATATTCCTCTTGATTTGGGTAGTTTATGGCTAATTGTGGGAGACAAGGAGTTATCATATTTGACTTTATCTAGTTTTAAACCAAAAACTTTAGCACCTTTTGATAATGAGAATATATTTAAAGCTATAGAAGAGAAAGATGTATTGCTTTATCACCCTTACGATAGTTTTGAACCAGTGGTAAAATTTATTCAACAAGCCTCAAAAGATCCAAATACTTTATCTATTAGAATGACGCTATATCGTGTGGGTGCAAACTCTCCAATTGTGAAAGCTCTTATTGATGCAGTAAGAGATGATAAACAAGTAACGGTTTTGGTTGAGCTAAAAGCACGATTTGATGAGCAAAATAATCTTCAGTGGGCAAAGATATTAGAAGATGCAGGGGCTCATGTTGTTTATGGAATAAAAGGTTTAAAGGTTCATGCTAAAATAGCTCAGGTTATCAAAAAAGATGGCTCTAAGCTTAAATCATATCTTCATCTTGCTACAGGTAACTATAATCCATTTACATCAAAAATATATACAGATATGTCGTATTTTACAACAAAAGAGAGTTTTACAGATGATGCAACTAGATTTTTTCATTTCTTAACAGGATTTTCTACAGAGGCAAAATTAGATAAGCTTTTTATGTCCCCTACTCAAATCAAACCAAAACTTATATCTCTTATTAAAAATGAAACAAAAGAAAAAGAGAATGGACATATTATTTTAAAATCAAACTCTTTAGTTGATACAGATATTATTAAAGCACTATATAAAGCTTCTCAAAATGGCTGTAAAATCGATTTAATTATTAGAGGAATATGTTGTTTAAAACCAGAGATTCAAGGTATAAGTGAAAATATTATCGTTCATTCTATAATTGGAAAATATCTTGAACACCCAAGGGTATATTATTTTAAAAATGATAAAGTTAAAGTATATATATCAAGTGCTGATTTAATGCCAAGAAATTTAATCAGAAGGGTTGAATTATTAACACCAATAGAGGAACTTCATTTATCAAATAAAATTGAGCAAATTTTAAAGCTTCAATTAAAAGATAACAAACTAAGATGGATTTTAAAAGAGGATGGAAGCTATCAAAAAATTAATACCAGTGCCAAAGAGATAAATAACCATCAAGAGTTAGAAAAGTATGTATCTAAACTTGAAAAGAAACAAAAACAACAGATAGATATAAAATATGTAGATGAATTAGCAAATAAATTATTAGAAGATAGTTAAAATAAAGGAGTAATATGTCAATAAATATAATAGCAAAAAATAAAAAAGCATATCATGATTATGAGATAATAGAAAAATTTGAAGCGGGAATCGTTCTTGTTGGTAGTGAGGTTAAAGCTCTTAGAGCTAAAAGAGCAAATTTAAAAGATGGATTTTGTAGATTTATTAAAGGTGAACTTCATCTAATGAATACACATATAGCATTACTTGAAACAACAAATATGAATTATGTAAAAGATAGCAGAACACCAAGAAAACTGTTGTTACACAAAAAACAGTTAAATAAGATTTTTGCAAAAACCTCTCGTGAAGCATTAACTATTGTGCCATTAATGATATATTTTAATGAAAAAAACTATGCTAAGATTAGTATTGCAATGGCAAAAGGTAAAAAACTTCATGATAAAAGACAGGATTTAAAAACAAGAACACTTGATAAAGAGGCTAAACAAGCGATGAAACAAAGAGGTAGGAATTTTTAATATAATATTTGACCTCCTTCATAGAGTATCAAGAGTAGTAGACACTCTTGATTTCAGAGATTCCGTGTCAAGCACGGAATGACAAACTTTATAATCTTAAATGATAAACTTTATAATCCTAAATAACGGATTTTCGTCACCCTGAACTTGATTCAGGGTCTCATAAACTATACAATACTTATAAAGAATGCCTAATCTTTTAATGCCTCTCTATCAAGCTCACCACTCTTTAATTTACTCATATAATCATCTAAATATCCTCTTACATCACCTGAAAGAATAAATAATCCCAATATATTTGGTAATGCCATAGCTAAAATCAACATAAAGCTAAAATCAACCATAATATCAGTACTTACAACAGATGCAACTATTATAAATCCTAAAAACATCATCTTATATATAATTGCAGTTTTACTTCCAAATAAATATATCCATGCTCTTTCACCATAATATGACCATGCAATCAAAGTTGAAAATGCAAACATTACGATTGAAATTGATAAAATTGTTGGAAACCAACTAATGACAGTTCCATAAGCTGCTGCTGTTAGTGCGGCTCCTTGTTTTGCTTCAATTAAATTTGCATATCCATTTGCAGGGTCGTAAACACCTGTAATAATAATAACTAAAGCAGTCATTGTACAAATTACAACTGTATCAATAAATGGTTCATATAAAGCTACCATCCCTTGTCTTACTGGATATTTTACTTTTGCAGGAGCGTGAGCAATTGGGGCAGAACCAAGTCCAGCTTCGCTAGAGAAAACTGCTCTTTGAAATCCTTGAACGATAACTCCGATAATCCCACCTTGTACAGCCGTTGGATTAAATGCTTCGCTAAATATTAGATAAAATGCGTGAGGGATAGCTTGAAAATTAACTGCTAAAATCCAAATAGAAGCGGATATATAGATAATCACCATTATTGGAACAATTTTCTCTGTTGTATGAGCAATTCTATTGATTCCACCAATTATAACTGCCCCTGTAAGAAGAGCTAATATTATTCCAAAAACTATGCCATTATCAGCAAAAAATGGTATCTCTGTGGAGATTGTACTAAGTGCTTGTGATACTTGAAAAGTGTTTCCTCCACCAATTGCTCCACCAATCATAAATATGGCAAAAACTATGGCTAAAACTTTACCACTTTTACCCCATCCCTTTGATGCTAATCCTTTTGATAGATACTCCATTCCTCCACCCATTACAGTGCCATCTGGTAAGAACTCTCTATACTTAAGAGATAAAGTAACCTCTGTAAATTTTAGCGTCATTCCCAAAAATCCAGCAACTATCATCCAAAATGTAGCTCCAGCTCCACCAATAGATATTGCAATTGCTACTCCTGCAATGTTTCCTAGACCAACCGTAGCAGAAAGTGCAGTTGTAAGAGATTGAAAAGGTGTAATCTTACCTTTATCATCTTTAGTTCTATATTTACCTTGAATAATTTTAAGAGAGTGTGAAAATACTCGCACATTAATAAATCTCATTTTAATCGTAAGATACACTCCTCCTATAATTATCCAAGCTACCAAAAAAGGTATATTTGTGTTATCTACACTTCCAAAAAGAATATTAAAAAAGAGAACAGACTCTAAAAAGCTTGTGATTGATTGAAAAATTTCATTCATAAAAACTCCATAATTTTATTATATTTACTATCATTTTATAAAAAAATTATTTTTTTTTGCTTAATCTATAAAAAACTCTTGACTTTTATTTGATTTTTGACTATACTTGCATTCCGATTTTAAATTAAATCGTGTTTCGGAGTGTAGCGCAGTCTGGTAGCGCACCTGGTTTGGGACCAGGGGGTCGAAGGTTCGAGTCCTTTCACTCCGACCATTAAAATATAAAAAATATGTAATAAACGCTAATATTTGTGGTGGATGTAGCTCAGTTGGTAGAGCCCTGGTTTGTGGTGCCGGTTGTCGCGGGTTCGAGCCCCGTCGTCCACCCCATAATAATTGGAACAGTTGGAGCGCTAGTGGCTCAACTGGATAGAGCATCAGACTTCGGATCTGAGGGTTAGGGGTTCAAGTCCTCTCTGGCGTACCATTTATTACTATTTAAATTTTTGTGCACTCATAGCTCAGCTGGATAGAGCATCGCCCTTCTAAGGCGAGGGTCTTAGGTTCGAATCCTAATGGGTGTACCACTTTATTATTTTAAATATCTTATTGAAAGATTTTTATTATAATATAATACTTAACTTACAAAATATGCGGATGTGGTGAAATTGGTATACACGCCAGACTTAGGATCTGGTGCTTCACAGCGTGGAGGTTCGAGTCCTCTCATCCGCACCATAATCAATTACAAATACTATCAATACAAATTTTAAATTAAATTATTGTAAACTCACTAAGATTATATCTTATTATTGGATAATTAAAATGAAGACTAAGTTAACGCTTCTTTATGTTGAAGATGAAGATGGAATAAGAAATCAGCTAAGTAGATTTTTGAAATATTTTTCAACTACAATTTATACAGCTACTAATGGAAAAAAGGGTTTAGAACTCTATAAAAAACATCTTCCAGATATTGTTATCTCAGATATTAAAATGCCTATAATGAATGGAATAGAGATGGTAAAAGCTATTAAAGAGATAAATCAAAAACAACATATAATTTTTACAACTGCTCATAGTGAAAGCAATTATTTTATGGATGCTATTGATATGCAAGTTGATGGTTATATCTTAAAACCTATCGATTTAAAAAAACTAGAACAAAAATTAAAACAGATACAAGAACTTATAAATCTAAAAAAAGATTATATCAAATATCAAAAAGAATTAGAATATAAAGCATATACAGATAACCTTACCCAAATTTATAATCGTAGATATTTTGAAGATATTTTGGATAAAGAGATAAAAAAATATCAAATAGAAAAAACTCCACTTAGTCTTATTCTTTTTGATATTGATAAGTTTAAAAACTTTAATGATACTTATGGGCATCAAATAGGTGATGAGATACTTAAAACTTTAGCAAAAATTATAAAAGAAAATATAAAAGATATAGGTACTTTTGCTAGATGGGGAGGAGAGGAATTTGCTTGTATTTTACCAAATATTAAAATAGACAAAGCAAAAGAATTAGCTAAACATCTAAGAAATATTATAGAGAAACATATATTCATTAATAATTTACAAGTAACTTGTAGTTTTGGAGTAGCAGAATTTTGTAAAAATGATGTTAAACGAACTATAATTAAAAGGACAGATGATGCTTTATATAGAGCAAAAAAGAATGGAAGAAATAGAGTTGAGACTGAGTAAAAAAGTAGTTATTTTACTTATCCTAGTAATATATTCATCAACTGTTTTTGCAAATGTTAATTTAGAAAAAGTATCTTTTCAACTTAATTGGAAATATCAATTTGAGTATGCAGGTTTTATTATTGCAAAAGAGAAAGGCTTTTATAAAAATATTGGTTTTGATGTTGAGCTGATTGAACATAATAAAAATACAGATACTATAAATGATGTATTACAAAATAAAACTACATTTGGAATTAGTGACTCTATGCTTATGATTGAAAGAGGAAGTAAAGATATTGTACTTTTGGCAAATTATATTAAAGAATCACCACTTGTAGTTGCCACAAATATTTTAATAACTCATCCAAAAGATTTAGAAAATAAGATTCTTATGTTGGATAAAAATAGAATGAAAAATACACCACTAGATTTTATGTTTAGACACCTAGGTGTTGATTATAATAAAATTATATTTAAAGAAAATAGCTATCATATAGAAGAGTTAATAGATAAAAAAGTAGATGCAATGGAGGTTTATAAGACAAATGAAGTATATCTATTTAAAAAATTAGGTATTAAATATAATCTTTTAGCACCCAAAGATTATGGATTTAATTCGGGTTCTGTCAATCTTTTTACATCTAAATATACGATTAATACTATTGGTAATAATAGAATTAAAGAGTTTATTGATGCTTCTAATAAAGGATGGGAATACGCTTTTAATAATATCGATAAAACAATAGATTTAATCTATAATAAATATAATGGTTCTTTAAAGAAATCAAAAGATGCACTAAAATATGAAGCATTAGAACTTAAAAAGCTTTTTTTATTAGACTTATTTGAGATAGGAGAGATAAATAAAAAAGAGTTATATAGATGGTCTAATATTTTACAAAATTATGCAATTATAAATAATGAAAATAGGTTTCAAGGATTTTTATTTAATCAGAGATGGAAAGATAAATTATATACACAAAATGAGATAGATATATTTATTATATTAGTTATAATTTTTATTCTAATTACATCTGTTTTGCTATATATATCTAAAATGAAAGAGAAGATATTAGCCTCTCAACAAAATATTTTAAAATATAAAATAGAAGAAGCATTAATAAAAAATATAAAACAACAACAGATTTTACAACAACAATCTAAAATGGCACAGATGGGAGAGATGATAGGGGCAATTGCTCACCAATGGAGACAACCATTAAATGAGTTAGGTCTTAGTATTCAAAACCTTAAATATGATTATAAATTTGGTAAAGTAGATGAAAAATTTATTACTGAATTTATAGAGTATAATAGAAAAACTATTATGTTTATGAGCGAAACTATAGATGATTTTAGAGGTTTTTTTAGAGTAGAAAAAGATAAAAAAAATTTTAACATTAAAGAGATAACAGAGTCTGTAGTATCTATGATATCAGCTCAATTTAAAAATTATCAAATAACAGTTACAATAGAGGGAGATGAGTTTATATATAATGGATTACAAAGTGAGTATAAACAGGTTATATTAAATATTATAAATAATGCTAAAGATGCTTTGATAGAAAAAAAAATAAATAATCCCAATATTAAGATAACTTTGAAAAAAAAGACTATAATTATAAAAGATAATGCAGGTGGAATACCTAATGATATTATAGATAGAGTATTTGAGCCATATTTTACAACTAAAGAGCAGGGAAAAGGAACAGGAATGGGATTATATATGTCTAAAATGATTATAGAAGATAATATGGGTGGAAGTTTAAGCGTAGAAAATGATAATAATGGTGCAGTTTTTAGAATAAAGTTGTAAAAGTATATGAAAAATTTAATTATAATTATATTACTATTTTTAACATCCCTTAATGCTAATATATATTTTACAAAAGAAGAATTGCTCTATCTTAAAAATAAAAAAACCATCACTATGTGTATAGATCCAGACTGGATGCCATTTGAAAAGATAGAAAATGAAAAACATATAGGATTAGCTTCTGATTATATAAAAATTGCTCAAAAGAGTCTTGGTATCCCTATCATTCTTATACGCACAAAAGATTGGAATGAATCTATTAAAAAGGCAAAAAATAGAGAGTGTGATATATTTTCTATGGTTCCAATTATAGAAAAACGAAAAAAGTATATGAATTTTACTATTCCATATTTAGAGATACCTATGGTTATAGCAACTAAAATAGATAAACATTTTATTGATAATATTGAACAAATTTTAAATAAAAAAATTGCAATTGTAAAAAATTACTCTATTTTAAATATATTAAAAAAGAAATATCCAACAATAAATATAGTTGAGGTAGATTCTATTTATGATGGATTAGTTCAAGTAGAGAGTGATAAAGTTTTTGCTTTTATAGATAATCTGGCAACTATAAATTATGAAATAGATAGAAATTTTATAAATATGCTAAAAGTTTCAGGAAGACTAGATATTAGGCTTAAATATAGAATAGCAACAAGAAACGATGAACCAATTTTACAAAATATATTTAACAAAATTATTATAAATATTGATAGAGTTACTAAAGATAAGATATTTCATAAATGGGTAAATTCATCTCAACAAAAAACAATAATTAATTATACTTTAATATGGCAACTTATTGCTATATTTTTTATTATAGCACTTATTGTTACTACTTTTATAATTATCTTAAAGAGAAGAAATAAAAGATTAACTAAACTTTTAAATTCAACAATAGATGGTGTTGCAATTTTTAAAAATGGTAAACTTATAGGTGGAAATAAAGTTTTACTAAATATGTATGGTTATAGTTCATTTAAAGATATAAAAGGTAAAAATGCTCTATATTTTGTAGAAGAAAAGCAACATGATTATGTAAAAGAACAGTTAAAAATAGATAATGAACCTTATGAATTGAATATGATAAAAAAAGATAAAACTATATTCCCAGTACTTGTTAAAGGTACGCAACTTAGTAAGAATATAAGATTAAGTAGTGTTATAGATTTAACAGAACTAAAAGATACATATTATAAGCTTGAAGAGTTAAATAAGAACCTACAAAATAGCATTGATATAAAAGTAGATGAGATAAGAAAAAAAGATAATATACTTCAACAACAATCCAAGATGGCATCAATGGGGGAGATGATAGGGGCAATTGCTCACCAATGGAGACAACCATTAAATGAGTTAGGTCTTAGTATTCAGAATTTAGAATATGATTATAAATTTGGTCAAATAGATGAAAAATTTATTGATGAATTTATAGAATATAATAAAAAAACTATTATGTTTATGAGTGATACCATAGATGATTTTAGAAACTTCTTTAGAGTTGATAAAGAGAAAAAAAATTTTAATGTTAAAGAGAAAACTAAATCAGTAATAGCTATGCTATCATCTCAAATTAAAAATAATAATATAACTTTAGACTTAATAGGAGATGATTTTATCTATAATGGATTTGCTAGTGAATATAGTCAAATGGTATTAAATATTATTAATAATGCCAAAGACGCTTTAATATCTAATAATATAATTAATCCATATATTCACATATTTTTGGAAAATGAGAGTATAATTATAAAAGATAATGCAGGTGGAATACCTAATGATATTATAGATAGAGTATTTGAGCCATATTTTACAACTAAAGAGCAGGGAAAAGGGACAGGAATGGGATTATATATGTCTAAAATGATTATAGAAGATAATATGGGTGGAAGTTTAAGCGTAGAAAATGATAAAGATGGTGCAATATTTATCATTAATCTTAATAAGAGAAAGGTGGAAGTTTAGATGCAAGAATTTAAGCCAACAATTTTATATGTTGAAGATGATGATGGAATAAGAAATCAATTAGTAAAATTTTTAAAATATTTTTCAACTAAACTGATTACAGCAAAAGATGGGCAAGAGGGCTTAGAGTTATATAAAAAATATCTACCAGATATAGTTATCTCAGATATAAAAATGCCAAAAATGAATGGTATTGAGATGGTAAAATTAATTAAAAATATAAATCCAAAACAGTATATAATTTTTACAACAGCCCATAGTGAGAGTAATTATTTTCTGGATGCCCTTGATATGCAAGTTTATGCTTATATTTTAAAACCTATAAATTTAGATCAATTAGAGATAAAAATAGAAACAATTAGAGAATCTATAAACCAAAAGAACGAGTTAGAAAACTATAATAATAGGCTTGAAGAGAGAGTAAAAGAAGAAATATTAAAACAAAAAAAGCAAGAGCATATCCTATTGCAACAGTCAAAACTTGCTCAAATGGGTGAGATGATTAGTATGATAGCTCATCAGTGGAGACAACCATTGACAGCAATTAGTAGTACTATAACTAATATTGATATAAAACTTGAAATTGGAAAATTTGATTTTGAAGATAAAGAAGATAGAAAATTATTTTTAAAGTTTTTAGAGAAAAAACATAATAATATTATAAATTATATAAAGAATATGTCAGATACAATAGATGATTTTAGAACATTTTTTAAACCAAATAAAGAAAGAACAGAAACTACTTATGATGAATTGGTTAAAAGTACACTCTCTATTATTGAAATGTCTATAAAAAATAATAATATAAAGTTAATATTAGATTTAAATTGTAATAAACCAATAAATATTTATGAAAATGACTTAAAACAGGTTCTTATAAATTTAATTCAAAATGCAAAAGAAATATTATTGGAACGAAAAATAGAAAATCCAACAATAAAAATAACAGCTTCAAATGAAGTAATAACAATTAGTGATAATGCTCAGGGAGTACCAATAGAGATTATAGATAAAATTTTTGAGCCATATTTTTCTACAAAGGACAAAAAAGGTGGGACAGGACTGGGACTTTATATGAGTAAAATGATTATAGAAGATCACTGTAATGGAAAACTTACAGTATCTAATAACTCTAATGGAGCAGTTTTTAAAATATATATACCATTAGATTCATAGACTTCTTGCAAAACTTATTTGTAGATACCCAGTCAAGCTGAGTATGACGGTTCTTTAGTTGTTTGTCATTATTCGTCATTCCGTGCTTGATTTTTTGTCATTCCGTGCTTGATTTTTTGTCATTCCGTGCTTGATTTTTTGTCATTCCGTGCTTGATTTTTTGTCATTCCGTGCTTGACACGGAATCTACAAAGAACTTGTCATTCCGAAAGGTTGCTTGTCATTCTGAACTTGATTCAGAATCTAGTTTTGATAATATTAAACTTTTTGGATAATTAGATATAATAAGCAAAAAATGGTGTGTAAATATGGATATAATAACAAAAATAAAAAATAAAAAGAGATTAAATCAACAAGATGGAGAGGCACTTTATAAGCTTGATTTGTTTACTCTAGGGAAATTAGCAGATAAAATAAGAGTTGAAAAGTTTGGTAAAAAAACATATTTTAATATAAATCGTCATATAAATCCTACAAATATTTGTGCTGATATTTGTAAATTTTGTGCATATAGTGCAAGTAGAAAAAATCCAAATCAATATACGATGAGTCATGAAGAGATTTTGAAAATAGCAGAGAATTCTTATAAGATGGGTGCAAAAGAGATGCATATTGTTTCTGCTCATAATCCAAATGATGGAGTTGAATGGTATATGGGTGCATTTAGAAAAATAAAAGAGAAATTTCCATCACTTCATGTTAAGGCTATGACCGCTGCTGAAATTGATTTTTTAAGCCGTAAATATGGACATAGTTATGATAAAATTCTTGATATGATGATAAAAAATGGAGTGGACTCTATGCCTGGTGGTGGGGCTGAAATTTTTGATGAAGATATTAGAGATTATCTTTGTAAAGGTAAAGTAACATCAGACCAGTGGCTTGAAATTCATAAGAAATGGCACGAAAAAGGAAAAATGAGTAACGCTACAATGCTTTTTGGTCATATAGAAAATAGAGGTCATAGAGTTGATCATATCTTAAGATTAAGAGATTTGCAAGATAAAACAGGTGGGTTTAACGCTTTTATCCCTTTGGTTTATCAAAAAAATAATAACTTTTTAAAAGTAGAGAATTATCCAACAGCTCAAGAGATATTAAAAACTTATGCAATATCAAGAATTTTATTAGATAATATCCCTCATATAAAAGCATATTGGGTTACAGCATCTATCAATCTTGCTCTTGTTGCTCAGGAGTTTGGTGCAGATGACCTTGATGGTACAATAGAAAAAGAGTCTATTCAGTCATCAGCAGGAGCAAATAGCCACAATGGGATGAATCAAGAAGAGTTTATAGGGCTTATTAAAAACTCAGGATTTACACCAGTTCAAAGAGATAGCTTATATAATGAATTAGAGAGCTATTGATGGATAAAATATATTATGGTTATGATGAGTTTAGAGACGATTTAAAAGCTTTGACCTCAAAAATAGATTATGAATTTGATACAATTATTGCAATTGCAAGAGGTGGGCTTAGTATGGCTCAACTTTTGGGAGAATATTATAATATCAGAAAAGTTTACTCAGTTAATACAATTGGATATGATGATGATAAAAAATTAGAAAATACAGAGATTTTTAATATTCCAAATCTGAAAGATTCTAAAAATATTTTGATTGTAGATGATATTGTGGATACTGGTGATACTTTAGTTTTAACAATCAATAAATTACAAGAATTATATCCCATGCAGACATTTAAAAGTGCCTCAATCTTCTATAAACCAACTGCAATAATCAAACCAAACTTTTATATCAAAGAACCAAAAGGCTGGATAGAGTTTTTTTGGAGTAAAGATTTAGACTAGAATACAAATAAATTAAAAAGCATAATTGTTGGCAATCCTCAGTGCTTCGTAGTTGCCCTCTTTAGAAGTTATTTATTTTTTAATCCTTATCTTTCAAGTTTTTTGACTTGGGAGACTTTTCTCTTTAAAAGAAAAATTTAATACAACTTTAATAGTTATTAGATAAACTTATTTAAAAGTTAATATAAAGTTAAAAAATGATAAATCTAAATATTTTTGAGTTTTCAATATCTGCTCTTTTAAGAAGAGGTAGTAAAAATATATCTGTGGTAGTAATCTTGACTATTTTGATATTCTTACTCTCTTCTATGATGTTAATCTCTGGTTCTATAAAAAAAGAATTATCTATCGCTTATAACCAACTGCCTGATATTACTATTCAAAAATATATAGGTGGTAGAGTTTTTAATATTGAAAATAGTAGAATTGATACTCTTCTTGAAATTGATGGAGTTGAAGATGTCACAAACCGTGTTTGGGGATATTACTATTTTAAAAATAGTGGCGTTAATCTATCTATAATAGGTATAGATCCGTTTGAAAGTCAATATAAAAAAGAGATAGAGGATATTGCCTCTATTAATAATGATTTATTATCAAATGAAGATAAGATGATAGTTGGATATGGTGTTAAAAATGTATTTGATAACAGTTACTATAGTAACTTTTTTAATTTTATACTTCCTGATGGAAAATTTAAAAAGGTATATATTGCAGGAGTTTTTGATAGTTCATCTCAAATATTTTCAAATGATACCATTTTATTAAATCAAAATCTTGCAAGAGAAATATTTGATATGAGCAGTGATATGAGTAGTGATATTACAATCAAGGTTACAAATCAAACAGAAGTGGATAATATTGCATCAAAAATAAGATATATATATCCTGATACTAGAGTAATTACAAAAGATGATATAGAAATTTCAAATAAAAATATTTTTAATTATAAAAGTGGTATATCTTTACTTCTTTTTACTATATCTCTTTTAACATTTTTTATTATTGTTTATGATAAAGCATCAACTACAAGTTATGATGAGAGAATAGAGATTGGAATTTTAAAAGCCATAGGCTGGAGAGTAGAAGATATATTAAAAGAGAAACTATATGAGGGAGTAATAATATCTATATTTGCATTTACCTTAGGGATATTAAGTGCAATAATTTTTGTATATACGCTTCAAGCACCTCTTTTAAGAGATATATTCTCTGGATATTCTAAACTAAAACCAGAGTTTGATTTGATATTTTCATTTGATATTGAGATATTCTTTATTATATTTTTTATTACAATTCCCACATATTTAGCATCTATAATAATACCATCATGGAGAATTGCAATTGGAGATGTAGATGAAGCATTGAGATAATAAACTTCTATATTATAATAGATTCCCAGTCAAGATGAGAATGAGTAACTTTTGTCATTCTGAACTTGATTCAGAATCTAACCTACTCTAATTTTTTACAAGAAGTAGAACTACTTGTACATACAAATCTATTACCTTTAAGTTGAAAGTCGATATTAGTTGTACCACCTGGTAATCTATAAGTATATGTAGAACTAGCAAATGTCCAACATCCTCTTTTATCACCTTCACAACCTCTAATAGGATATTCAATAACCCTAACATCTGTAGCATCAAAAGTATCAAATATAAAATTAGTATTTTTACTAAGGCTTTCAATATTTGTAAAATCACCTCTTAATATTCTTTTTTGTCTCTCTGTGCTAATCGCATTTCTAACAGCAGCTACTGTAGTTTTTGCTCTTACATTTTGTGCATCATTTCTTGATGCTGCAAATTTTGGAATTGCAATACCAGCTAAAATACCGATAACAACTATAACAAAAACTAATTCTATCATTGAAAAAGCTTCTTTTGAATTTTTCATAAATATACTCCTACTATTTAATATGTTAGCTATATTATACTATAAAAAAGATAAAAGAAAATAAAACTTATTTGCTGGATTTAATATTTAGGAGGGCATCCTTCTTAAGTAGTATACAGTTTACGAGACCCTGAATCAAGTTCAGGGTGACGAAAGTTCATCATCATTCAGAATTATAAAGTTTGTTATTTAGAATTATAAAGTTTGTCATTCAAAATTACAAAGTTTGTCATTCCGTACTTGATACGGAATCTCTAAAATCAAGAGTGTCTACTACCTTTAATATTTTCTATAAAGAAAGAATGCCAAAGAAAGAATGCCTTTTTTAAGAGTATAGAAAGTTCTATACTCTTTTACCTCTACTCATATTGCATAACATTATTATTGACCCTCAAAATATGCTCACCAATCAAATGATTTTTTTTTGCTCTTTTAGTTGTTTCTTTACAAACTAAATCATCACTGTCATTTCTAAGTACATTAACAAAAATAGCTCCATCATCTTCATAAGAAGCTGTAAAATCATAACAAATATTAGTAATGTAATCAGTATCAGAGAGTTTAAAAGTACTAGTAGCTGTATATTTCATAAGTATAGTTTGAAGTCTAACTGCTATAGATTGCAATTCTGTTGCCACTCTTGCATCATTTCTATTAGCATTTAATTTAGGAATTGCCACAGAAGCAAGCATCCCTACTATTACAACAACAAAGACCAATTCAAGCATAGTAAAACCACTTCTTTTACCATTTTTCATACAATAAGCCTTTATATAATAAAAAACCTACCCTATAATAAAAATATAGGGTAGATAAATTTTAAGAAAAATAAATTCTTATTCTGTTACACCTGAAGCACCAAATGAATGAGTTGTAAGCATACCTTTTGATGTAGATTTAGCAACTGCCTTTTTACAAGAAGCACTGTCTTTAGCAGCATCTTCAACTGTTAAATTACCATCTGAAGTTGCAGAAAGTGTCCAACAACCACCATCAATAACAGATTTACATGAAGCAGGTGTACCATCACTACCATCTACAATAGGAGTTGCACCAGATGCTGTATATGTTGCACCAATATCACCAATACATGTACTTAAATTTGTAAGCTCTTTAGCCACTTTTGCATCATCTCTTGTAGCTGCAAGTTTTGGAATAGCAACTGCTGCCAAAATACCAATAATAACGATTACGAAAATTAATTCGATCATTGTAAAACCTTTTCTCATAATAAACTCCTAATAAATTTTTTGTTTGTTAGTTCAATAACTAACTATTGAAATGATAACATCAATAAACTTAAAATATGATTAAATATAAAAAGATATTGAATATTATTCTATTCTGTTACACTTGAAGAACCAAATGCATGTTCACCCATCATACCTTTTGCAGTAGCCTTAGAATTTGCTTTTTTACAAGCTCCAACGCTTGCATTTTCACCTGCACTTACAGATATATTAGAATCTGTTCCATTGATAATAAAACACTTCCCATCATAAACAGACTTACAAGATGAATATAAATCCCCTATATCACTAGCTCTTCCAGGGAGAGATGCTCCAGAGGCAGTATACCCAGCACCAAGATCAGAAATACAAGTACTTAAATTTGTAAGCTCTTTAGCCACTTTCGCATCATCTCTTGTTGCTGCAAGTTTTGGAATAGCAACTGCTGCCAAAATACCAATAATAACGATTACGAAAATTAATTCGATCATTGTAAAACCTTTTCTCATAATAAACTCCTAAAAAATAAAATTTGTTAGTTCAATAACTAAACATTATAATATTAACAATTAAAGGCTTAAAATATAGTAAATATAGATAAATAGTTATAATATAGCTAAATTTAATAAAACTTATATCAAATTTGGGGTAAAATTATATATCATTAAGATATATTATCACTTTTATTGAAAAGTTATAATTTAATGAAAATTATATAAAAGGATTTTTTATGAAAAAGGTTATAGAATTTTTACTATTTTTGATTATTTCTATAAGTATCTCTGGTTGTGGAGATGAAAATAAGAGTTTATCCACTAGCAACTCTTATGATAATTATTCTCTTAATTTAGAAGTTAAAACGATGAGAAGTAGTTATGTGAATTTTAGTGATATTGATAAGATCATTTTAGATGTTAATAGTTCTGATTTAGATTATGTGGTTGAACAAGAGTTTGTTTTAGATAATGATAAGTGGACAATTGATTTAATACAGCTACCAATGGATAAAGATTTGACTTTTAAAGCAAGAGCTTTTATTGGTGGAACACATTCTTATACAAGCAATAAAATTTTACAACTTGTAACTGGAGATAATAATATCACCATGGACTTACAAGAAGAGGCTACACTCACTAACAACATCGTACAAGTTCAAAGTATGGATACAACTATAACTACTATTGATGATGTAAATTATACAACTGTAACATTTACTATATACAATGCTAATGAAGATGAATTAACATATATTATTAGTGATGATGATAATAATGGTACACTATTTGATCCTGCTTCAGGAGCAATAACTGACTATGATAGTCGTAAATCTATTCTTGATATTAACTATACAAGACCTGAGGTGGCTGGAACATATAGAAATAGAATCAAAATAACAAGTCTAAATGGTGATATCTTTATATATGTATTTGATTTAATGGTTAATGATAATGATGAAGTTTTTGTAGTAATTAATCAACCTGCTGAAATAGATGGATTTATAGTAACGCAAGAGGATCAAAACTTAAGCGTAGAGGTAAATGCAACCGATCCAGATGGAGATGATGCATCATTAACATATAATTGGACAATAGATAACAATGATGGCGGAACGGCATTAGATGGAGATTCTCATACTACTGATACGGCTATTATAACTGGATTTGATGATGGAGATAGAGCAGAATTAACCGTAGAGGTAACTGATGCAAATGGTTCAGTCTCAACTGCTGTATATAAAGTAAATGTAAATTAATAATAAAGAGGTATGATTTGTTATTTAAAATATTAATATTAATATTACCTATCTTTTTTATTAGTTGTGGTGGTGGAGGTGGTTCAACAGATGAACCATCTTCTAGTTCTACCAGTACCAGTCTTATTTCAGATAAGGTAGAAATGGTAGATAGCTATAATTATAGTTTTGATGATGTCAAAGGTTATGCTTTTAATTTAGGTTTTAAAGATAATTCTATACTATTTGAATTAGATGAGATAGGGATAGATGATAATTTGTTTGTTCATAAATTTTTTGATAAAGATACGAGTGATTATAAAGTAGATTCAAAAATTAAAAAGCTTAGAATTAATGTAGATGAAGAGATTAAATCAACTCAGTTAGATTATAGAATAACTGATGGTGGATCAATAATGGCTTCATATAATTCAAAAGATATTTTTAATATATATCTTGTAGATAAAGAGAATTATATATCTAGTTCTTTATCTGAAATAGATGCTGAAAATATTAATCTATCAGGCGTAAGATATAGTGCAATTAAAGAGTATTTTGTTGATTTTTATAAGATAGATGGACTAGCATCTACAAATTCTTACGGTAATTTAAATGATTTTATATCATATCATAGAGATTCACCTTTCACAGGAGCTGATTATTCTGGTTTAATCTTTGATGGAGATAGTTTATTACTTGAATTAAGAGATAATAAGTATAGAGAAGCAGGTAGTTATGAGATTAAAAATATTAAAAATCAAGATATAGTTTTTATATATCCTGATGATAAATTAAACTATGATGGAAAGGGATGTTATCTTTTTGATGATTCTTATGGTGTAGTATTAAAAGCAACATGTTATAACTCTGGAGATAAAGAGGAATTTTATATATATGATGAAAATATATATAATAGTGCAATAAAATATGTACAAAATTTAACAGATGTTAATATGACATTTTAGATATTTAGATTCCGTGTCGTAGCACGGAATGACAATCATCTGTTAATATGACATTCTAGATATTTAGATTTCGTGTCGTAGCACGGAATGACAATTATCTGTTAATATGACATTCTAGATATTTAGATTCCGTGTCCGTAGCACAGAATGACAATTATCTGTTACTCTCAATTTATAAAATAATTCTCAATTTAAGGAATAATTGTTTGTCATTCTGAACTTGATTCAGAATCTATCCTTATATAGCATCAAGCGTTTCAATTAAAAGTTCTAATTCATCTTCATAACTATTTGATTTTTTAGCAATTTTTAAATATGCTTTTAATAAATTTGATGGATTATTATCTCTGCCAAATATAATTCCAGACTCTTCTAAATCTCGTATTATAAAATCAGCAAAATCTTCTTCTAAAGTCACTTCATATCTATTACCAGATACTGAAAGATTTAATTTTTTCATTTTTATTCCTTTTTTTTAATTCTATTTTAAATTCCCACTCAAGCTGAGAATGACACTCTAGACTTTATCTTAATGGCGAGAGAATACAGTAATACCCCACCTCACCCCCCAAAAAAACAATGAATTAAGCTTTTTTTGTTGGGACGAGATGGCTTTTTTACTCTCTCCCCATTATACGGAGCTAAAAAGCACCACCGTCTCCAAAAGTACAATTAATCCTTATTTCATTGACACTGGGAGAATACACTCTTCTGTCTTACTTATAGAAAAATAACGACTATTTGTCATTCTGAACTTGATTCAAAATCTCTATAAAACACTTAACTATTTTTTCTTACTCTAAAAACTCTTCCACTTTTCTTATAAGTTGATCTATCTCTTTATCTCTATTTTCCAAATCATCTTTAAGCTTTTGTATAAGTTCTTTTTGTGATGTCTCTCCAAAAGAGGGGTTTTGTAATCGTTTTTTAAGTTGATTATTTTCAATCTTGAGAAGTTCATAATTTTTAATCAACTCTTCAATCTTATTTTGTAATCTTGTTAATACAGACATATTCTCAGACCTTTATTATTTAATTACTCATCGCATAGAAGATATTATTTTGTTATAATATCTAAATGAAGTTAAAAATGAAATTATTTAGGAGATTAAATCTCAAAGTTTATAGTAGATAGTCCATATTCTCCATCCAAAGATCAATTAAAAGGCAATTAAAGAACTTAGCCAATCAATTAATGATGAAAAATCAGTATCAGATACTTTTAGGTATATTAGATTCTAATATGTTTGTGAGCTATAAGTTTTGTATATTGCATCTCAGGAGAGGATGCAACGAGATGAAATGAGTCATTAAGTCATAGAATTAATAAATTAAATATAATAAATGAAAAATAGGGTAATAATATGGCAAACGAGAGAAAAACAGAAATTATTACAAAAATGATAATTTTATAAAAAGAAAAGGTAAAGGAAGATTTGATGGCTATTGATATATTTTGATAAAATATTAGATGGTAATTTTAGTTATTATTACCTATTAATTCCACCTCAAAAAGGATGGAACTAGAGGTGTCAAATTTAATTGACTTATACTTATATAAAAAGTTATTATTTAATAACCACTTGCACCAACCATATAAGTTATATATTCTAAAAGAGGTTGAACATAGAATACTGATGTAACCGTTGCAAATACTGCTAGACCAATAATAGTCATTAAGGGTTTAGAGATATTATAATAGATTGTACCATCATTATTTACAGGATCTTTTAAGAACATATAAACTATTAATTTAAGGTAGTAATATGCTGAGATTGCCGAGTTGAATCCCATCACCAATGCTAACCATACATAGCCAGCATCAACAGCAGAACTCATAATATAAATTTTACCCCAAAATACTGAAAATGGAGGAACACCTGCAAGAGAAAGCATAAATAGAGCCATTACAACAGCACCCATTGGCATAACTTTTACAAGACCAGCAAATTTTTCATAAGGGTGGTCAAATCTATTATGGAATATTGAGTTTTTATGTCGGCTAATCCATAGCATACTAAATGCTCCAAGATTTGTAAACATAAATAAGATATAGTATAAGAATATACCACTATTACCTTTTGTTGTATCTAGTGCAATTGCTGCCATAATAAACCCAGCATGAGAGATAGAACTATAAGCTAACATTCTTTTTACGTCACTTTGGACTAATGCCATTATATTTGATAATGTCATAGTTAATACAGATAATACCAAAATAGCTATTCTAATCTCCTCTATCCCAATATCAATGTACATACCAAATATTCTCATTGCAACAATTGTAGCAGAAAGTTTTGGAATAATTGACATATATCCTGCTAGTGGAGCTGATGCACCTTCATAAGTATCTGGTCCCCATGTATGGAATGGGAATAAAGATAGTTTAAATCCAAATGCAACAAGGAGCACAAGAGCACCGCCAATAATAGTAATCATAAGACCTGTTTCATTCATTCTATTTTGTAGAACTTCTGCAATTTTATATAGTTCCACAGAACCTGTTGTTGCATAAATTATAGCCGATCCCATTACAAAGAATCCAGCAGCTAAAGCACCCATAGTAAAATACTTAACTGCAGCCTCATAAGAACTTGGACGGTTATGCATTGCAATTAAAGTATATAAAGCCAATGATGCTGTTTCTAATCCAACAAAAATCAATATAAGATTATCACTTGATACCATAAACTGGAAACCAGCTATCATAAATAAGAAAAGTGCAAAGTACTCAGGGTATGAATACTCATGAAATCTTTTTGATGTTAAAGCTAGTGGAATAAATAGCATTGATGTAAACAAAATTAACGCTTGAGATAAAATTGAAATACCATCAATCAGCATTAGATCAAAGAAACCTCTTTGATTAACATCCAGTCCCATTACTGCACCTAAATCTATAATCAATATTAAAAGTGTTAGCATAACATAAAGAGATTTATGCAATCCATCTTTAAACAGATCAATAATTAAGATAAGTAAAGCACCACCAATAGCTATTAACATAGGTGTTAATGTTGATAAGTTTAACTCTGCCATACTTATATTGATAGGTTCTAACATTATTTTTCCTCCCTTATAAGTGTTGTGCTAATAATAATATCTTTAGCCTCTTGTGTTTTTGCTTTTTTATCCATAAAAGCTACTAAATGTTTTACACTATTATCAATTGGTTCAAGTATTGGTTTTGGATATACACCTAACCATACTACAATTGCAACTAATGGAAGTAAAGACATCATCTCTTTTTTATCTAAATCTTTAAGTTTATGATTTTCTTGATTTGTTACTGGACCAAAGAATGTTTGTTTATACAAAGATAACATATAAACAGCACCTAAAATAATAGTAGACCCAGCAATTAAAGTCATAATAGGAGATATTTTATAAAAACCTAAAAGAACTAAGAACTCTCCAACAAAACCAATCGTTAAAGGAAGACCAACAGAAGCCATAAGCATAATACCAAATATGGTTGCATATTTTGGCATAACAGACGCTAATCCACCAAATTCACTCATCATTTTTGTATGTCTTCTATCATAGATTACACCAACTAGCATAAATAATGCGCCAGATACAACACCATGAGAAAGCATTAAAAAGATTGAACCTGAAATACCTTCTGCATTCATTGCAAATACACCAAGCATAATAATACCCATATGAGATACCGATGAATAAGCGATTACTTGCTTCATATCTTTTTGAGAGTATGCAATCATAGCAGTATAAACTATCATAATAAGAGATAAAATTGCAATTGGCGTAATCATCTCTACAGAAGCATCAGGTAATATTGGTAATGAAAATCTAATAAAACCATAAGTTCCCATTTTAAGAAGAACAGCTGCAAGGATTACAGAACCAATTGTTGGTGCTTGTCCATGAGCATAAGGTAACCATGTGTGAAATGGAAACATTGGAACTTTGATTGCAAAACCAAAGAAGAATGCTATAAATAACCACATTTGATATTTAAATGGTAGAACAAGAGCATACCAATCTGTAATAGCAAAACTCCAAACACCTGTAATATCATGATATAGATATGCTAAAAATAACATACCAACTAACATTATTAATGAACCAAAAAATGTATACAAGAAAAACTTAACAGCTGCATATACTCTTCGTGGACCACCCCATGCACCAATGATATAAAGCATTGGCACAAGAGAAAGTTCCCAAAATAGATAGAATATAATAGCATCAAGAGCTAAAAATACACCTACCATAGTCATCTCTAAAAAAAGAAGAGAGATTATCATATTTTTAATATCTTTTTTGATACTTAATCCAATCATACCAAGAAGTACCATTAGAGTTGCCATTACAACAATAAATAAACTAATCCCATCAACTCCAAGATAATAACTAATACCAAAATCAGCAATTAAAGGTACCATCTCTATAAACTGCATACCACCATTACTACCATCAAAGATCATCCATAACCATAAAGCTAGTAAAAACTCAATAGTTGCAACACTTATACCATAAGCTCTTGCACTATCTTTATCAACTATAAATCCTAACAATCCTGCGAGTGCTGGGAAGAATATTAATATACTTAAAATATTATCCATCTATATACTCCTAACTCAACGACATTGATAAAGCAGTAATAACAATTAATAACATTGCTCCTACGCCCATCCAATTTAGATAGTCTGAAAGATTACCTGTTTGCATCTTTCTACTCTTATCACCAGTGAAATAAATTATCTTAGCGATACCATCTACAGTAGCATCAACAACTTTCATATCAACTTTATTCCATAATATATCAGAAATCTCTTTATATGGTTTTGCAATAAATTCCATATAAAATTTAGGGATATAATATTGGTTTTGTAATAACTTATAGATAAAGCTATTTTCCATTTTTTCATCTCTTACAAGACCATTAGCATATTTTTTATATGCAAGAACAATACCTGAAACTGCAATTAAAGTTGTTACAATAATTAATATCCAAGCTATATGATGTGTATGTTCACTCATCTCGTAAGCTGGTAAAATTGTTGTTGCAAACTCTTTAAATGGATTCATAAAGAAACCAAATATAATAGCTAAAATTGCTAATGGAGCCATTGCTACAAGTACAAAGTTTTGAACTTCATGAGGATGAGCATCTGTTTCCTTTTTATATCTTTCATCACCATCAAATGTAAGGAATACTTGTCTAAAGCTATAAAATGCTGTAAGACCTGCTGTTATCCATAGTACAAACCAAATAATATAAGTGTGTTCATTAAATGCAACTTCTAAGATTGTATCTTTTGAAAAGAATCCAGCTAGAGGGAAGATACCAGCAAGTGCCAATGATGCTAGACCCATATAAAGATAAGTACCTCTCATAGCTTTTTTAAGTCCACCCATTTTAAAGATGTCAAGTTCATCGTGCATTGCGTGCATAACATTACCAGCACCTAAGAATAAAAGTGCTTTAAAGAACGCATGAGCTGCAAGGTGAAAAAGTGCTACCCAATAAGCACCGAGACCAGCTGCTGCAAACATATAACCTAATTGTGATAAAGTTGAGTAAGCAATAATTCTTTTTAAATCTCTATTAACTAAAGCCATTGATGCTGCAAAAATTGCAACAAATGTACCAAGATAAGCTATAAATAAACTTACATTTGGAATCTCAGCATATAAAGGATTAGCTCTAACTACTAAATAAACCCCTGCTGTTACCATTGTTGCTGCGTGAATAAGAGCCGATACTGGTGTAGGACCTTCCATTGCATCAGCCAACCATGTATGAAGTGGAAACTGAGCAGATTTACCCATTGCTCCAATAAATAAAGCTATACCGATTGATACAAGAAGTGAATTTTCTAAAGATGGAATAGCTGCAAAAAATACGTCATAGTTTAATGATCCAACATTCCAATAAATTAAAAAGATACCAATAAGCATTGCAAGGTCAGCGATACGATTTACAATAAATGCTTCATTTGCCGCCCATGATGGAGAGATAGAAGGATTAACATCTGTTGATACATCTGCTTTGTGATACCAAAAACCAATTAGTAACCATGAACAAACACCAACACCTTCCCAACCTATAAATAGACCAGCAAAGTTATCACTCATAACAAGAATCATCATTGAAAATACAAATGCTGATAGATATGAGAAAAATCTATTAAAACCTTTATCGTGTTCCATATAACCTATAGAATAAACATGAACAACTGTTGATACAGTTGTAACAACAACCATCATAACAGCTGTAATTGCATCTACTTGGAAACCAAAGTCAATAGTTAAATTACCAGCAGCAATCCACTCCATCATATTTACACTGATAGTTCCATGATCCATTACATACATCAAAAGAGATGATGAGGCTACCCATGAGACAAATAGTAAACCTGATGTTACAAAAGCTGTAATTAAATTCTTTGGAGTCATTGCAAACAGTGCTGCAAAAAGTGAACCAACTAATGGTGCAAAAAGTGCTATATATACTAAATTTTCCATTACTACCCTTTCATTACTGTAAGATTATCAAGATCAAGAGAACCATTTTTCTTATATAGTACTATTAAAAGACCAAGACCAACTGCTACTTCACTTGCTGCAACAGCTATTACAAAGAATGCAAACATCTGTCCAGACAAATCTCCATAATAATGAGAAGCTGCGGCAAAAGCGATATTAGCTGCATTTAACATAATCTCTGTTGCAAAAAATAGCATCAAAAGATTTTTTCTTCGTAGTACACCAATAAGACCTATTGAAAACAATAGACCAGATAGTATCATATAATGACTCAATCCAATCATTTTATATCCTTTCTACTAAAAGTATCATCTTCTTCATGATTTTCATCTTTTGTAGTTAGACTATCATCCATCTTTTTACCTGCTAAGATAATACCAGAGATCATTGCAACAAGTAACATAACTGCTGCTACCTCAAATGGTACAAGATATTTTGTAAATAAAACTAAACCAACTGCTTGAGGATTTGTTGCCCCTGCCATTATTGGATAAGATGCTATTATATTTTCGCCCATAATTGGAGCAGAGAACATAATCACAAGAGTTAATGCAATCATACCACTTAAAAAGAAAACAAGATAAGATGATGTATTTTTTTCTTTAATATCTTTTGTTGCATCAAAAAACATCATACCAAATGAATATAGTGCCATAACTGCACCAACATAAACCACTAACTGTACAACACCTAAGAAATCAGCTCCTAACAAAAAGAAAAATCCTGAGATTAGAACCATTCCAGCAGCTAGTGAAGTCATAGCATATAATACATTATTACTAAGCACTGTTACTAAGAAAAGTCCTATTGTTAAAACTGAAAATAGATAAAAGGCAATTTGTTCCATAATTTATTCTCCTTTTAATACGCTAAAGGCGTTTTTTTAATGTTATCATCAGCATTTGGACTAACTGCACCAAATCCTGGATACTCTTTTTGCTCTTTTAAAGCATCAATTGGTGTTAGCATATCATCAAAAATAGAGAAACTTGCTCTTTGTTGAGATGCTGTTTCATATCTACCACCATGAACAATTGCAAGTTCAGGACAAACCTCTGCACAATATCCACAAAAGATACATCGTCCAAAGTTAATTGTATACTCTGTTACCTCTTTTCTTTGATTTTCATCATATTTTGTATCCATTTTAATACAATCTGCTATACATATTTTTTCACAAAGACCACAACCAATACATCTATAATGACCACTTTCAAGTAGCCTAAGCATATCATGAATTGCTCTATATCTTGGAGATATTGGCAATTTTTCAAATGGATATTTTACTGTATGTATCTCACCATTAAATAGTGCTAAAATCATAGTTCGCATAGTGACCCAAAGACCAACAAAAAGTTCCCCTTTTATTGTTCTTTTTAGTACTCTAGCAAATTTTTCTCCACCCGTTTGAGGGAAAGCTTCGTGTTCTATTAGTGTATAGTTTTGTACACCGACATTTCTATCTTTAAACTTATTTAAACTCATAATTACCCCCTAAATTATAGCATCATTACTAAACCAGTAATAAGCACATTTAATATTGCTATTGGCATTAGTACTTTCCAACATAACCACATTAATTGGTCAGGTCTGATATGTGGCCAAGAAGCTCTTACCCACAACATAAGGAAAAAGAAGAATGATACTTTAAGTAGTATTGCAAGACCACCAGGTAATATTCCCCATTCATTAAATCCACCAAAGAAAATCAATGAAGCCATAAAACTAATAGTAATCATATTAGCATACTCTCCAATAAAGAACATACCCCATCTCATACCACTATATTCAGTTGCATATCCAGAGATAATCTCTGCTTCATGCTCTAAAATATCAAATGGTGTTCTGTTTGTTTCTGCAAAACCAGCAATTATAAATAATATAAATGCTACAGGCTGTTGCCAAACTAACCATTCACCAACTCCACCAGTTTGAGCTGCATTAAAATCAATCAATGATAATGAACCAACTAACATAATTGGAGCTAACAGTGATAATCCTGTTACAACCTCATAACTCATAAATAAAATAGCAGTTCTTGCAGAACCGATAATACCCCATTTATTTGCCTGAGCCATACCTGCTAATAGTGGTCCATAAAGCCCTGATGCCATTGCACCAAGAATAAATAAAATACCAACATTAATATCAGCAACGATTGGATGAATTGTATATCCAAATACCGTAAATTCTGGGAAAATAGGTACTGCTGCAAGAGCGATAAATGCTGTTGCCGCAGTTATAATTGGAGCTATCATAAATATAAATTTATTAGCATGTTGAGGGATTATATCCTCTTTTGTAAATAATTTTATACCATCAGCTGCAATTTGAAGTATTCCAAAAGGACCAACATGCATAGGTCCTAAACGTCGTTGCATAAATGCAAGGATTTTTCTCTCTATAAATGTACCAAAACCTGCAAGAGCTGAAAAAACAGCAATTACTAATGCTGCTTTTACAATGGTCTCTATAATAATTGCATCCATCTACTACACCTTTCTTATTGTTACTTGTTTAAATCTATTTTTGCCAAAAATAGCATAAATATCTTCACTGCTTCTAAAATCAGGAATGGCTAAAATATCGCCACTCATTCTATCATCTACTATAACAGATAATACAATTGACTTTTTATCAAATTTAACTTCAACTTTTTTACCTAATTTCTCTGCTTTTGCAGGACTTGCATAAATTGCAAACTCTTCAAAAATTTGTTCAGATTTTTCAGTAAAATCATTGAACTGTCGCTGAGGATTACATCTATAAGCTATTTCACCATTAAGAATTATATTATCATTAAATGTGACAACTTTAATATCCTCTTTAGTAACTTTAAGATTTTCTAAAATATAACCACGATTTTCTTTACCTGAATTAGTGTAACCATTTGGTAAATCATCAAAAGCAACCGCTTTAAATCCTTTATTTTCTGGTAACTCTATAGTAAAGTCAATAGTTTCATCTTTTCCAATATCTAAAGCATTTAAAATATCATTAAGTTCATAACCTTTATATTCTAACGCTGCATTTGTTGGAACAAGAACTTTATTCATATTAACAAAAGTTCCCTCTTGTTGATTTATAGCAGGAATATCTAAATCACCATCTCCAATTGCACTTAAAGTAAAGTCTGCTTTTTCATTATAACCAATTGTATAACCAGAAACTTCTTTATCTAAATCACATATTAATGCAACACCTAAAGAGTTTGTTTTTGGTGGAATCATAACAAGGTTCATATCACAAGTAGTCTCGATAAGTGCTACTAATCTTGCAATATTTCTTGCTTTTGGATGGAAATACAAATCTTCACCAATAATCATAGAGAAGTTCTCTTTTTTCTTCATCATTTTTTCAAATGCATCAGCAAATTTACTACTGTCTCCACCAAGAAGATTAATTAGTTCATTTTCATCAGCTTCTATCTCTTTATCTATCATCTTAGGAACTTTTTTAGTTACCTCTTTACTTTCACCTGTTACTTTATCTACCACAGTTGAAGTTACACTTTGCATAACTTTTTCTTTAATAGTTTTTTTAACAGTTGAGTGGAATGATGCTAAATAATCTTTAATATCAGAAGGTATCTTTTCTTTATCTGCAAATAGGTCTAACACAAGATAAAGAGCTAACTCCTCTTGACCAACTTTATGAATTAAAGACTCAACACTTTTTCCAAATGTAGGAACTAGTGTATCACCAACTGGATGAAAATATAAACCTGCACCCTTATTCATTTTTTGAACATTATTAAAGGCATATCTTGCATTTGGATTATCATTTCTAAGTGATGTTCCTACAGATATTACGAAATCACTTTGCATAACTTCTCTAAAGTCATTTTTATATAAACTATTACCACTTGCAATTGAGTATATAGATAAAAACTCTTTAAATGCTAAAGCGTCTGCATTTACTAATCTAGTTCCAAATTTATCTTTAACTCTTTGAAGCATTAAAGCCTCTTCGTTTGTAATTGTTGAATTAAACTTAATAGTATCAGCTTTTTTAAATGCCTCTATTGCTCTATTAAATGCATCTTCATCTTTACCATCAACTCTATTTTCAAAATCAAAACCAAATCTACCAGCTCCACAAAGAGATACATAGTTCCACTCATTAGTTACTCTATAAATCTTTTTATCTGGATTTGATATAGATGTATGTTTCGTTTCATAATAGATTTGACACCCTGAACTACAATGTGCACAAGTTGCTGGAATTCTTTCAAGCTCCCAAGAATTAGTTGTATATATAAACTCTTTACTAACTAATGCTCCAACAGGACAAACAGCCGTACACTCTCCACAATCACTACAATTTGTAAACTCTGTACCATTACTTGGAACAATAATTGCTTTTTGTAGTTTATTCCACATTGCATAAGCATCTTTTGGCATTGTAGTTTTAAGTCCTTTATCAAGAACTGCTCCACCTCTTGCACCTGTTTTAATAGCTGCATCACCAATCATATCTTTACAAACCGTTGTACATCTTTCACATACGATACATAAACCTGCATCATAATGAAGTACGCTACTCCAGTCTTTATTTTCTCTTTTTGTATCAGGGATAAAATATTGTTGAGAATCTACACCTAGTTCAAGTGTATAGTTTTGCAACTCACACTCACCACTTTGATCACAAATACCACATTGAAGAGGATGATTAACATCATAAACTTCCATGATTGCTCGTCTCTCTTCTAAAATCTCTTCGTTAGAGACTGTAATCTCCATACCATCTTTTGCTTTTGCATTACAAGCATAAACTCGTTTACCATCAGCCTCAACAAGACATATACGACAAGCAAGAGTTGGTGAACATCTAGTCAAATAGCAGATAGCTGGTATAAATATATCATTTGCACGAGCTGCGTTAAGGAGAAATTCACCCTCTGTCGTCTTACACTCTTTACCATCAATTTTTATTGTAATTTCATTACTCATTTTAACTACTCACATTTTTGTTTTGTATTTCAAGTTTTAACTTACTATACCTATAAGAGGATACCAAAGTACTGCTTAATCCCATATCATTAGTTGGATTAATAGCGATTGTTCCCTTCATTGATGTATCAATCTTAAACACTCTATTATACTCTATATCATTGACTATAAATTTAACTCTATCTCCATCTTTTATTTTTGCAACAGTAGCAAATACAGGAGATCCAACTAAATTATTATCCTCTTTAAGTTGTGTAGTTTTAGATGTAAATTGTGAAAATTGCTCAACACTATTACATCTATATACAACTAAGCCATCATAATCAGGAAGATCTTCAACTTCATCTAATGAAGTATCTTTTACTACTTTTATAGATGTTAATAGATAACCTCTATTTTCTTTTCCTGTAATAGAAAATTCATTAGGTAACAAGTCAAATTCAACAGCACTAAAACCTTTTGAAGTTGGTAATTCTTTAGTATAGTCAATAGTATATTCATGATTTAACCAACAAATATTAGCCAAATCATTTAGCGTATATCCACCATAAGGAAGAGCCACATTAGTTACAACAACTCTTTTATCAATTGTAGTAATTGTCCCCTCTTGTTGATTAAATGAAGGCATATCTAAATTTCCATCACCAGTTGCACTTAAAATATAATCTCCAGTTGAGTTATAACCGATAGTATAATTACCAGCCTCTTTATCTAAATCACAAATAAGAGATACACCCAATGCATTTGTTGATGGAGGAGTAAGAAGAATATTAAAATCTGTATATGTTTCTATTAAACCTAAAATTTTAGCAATATTTTTGGCTCTTGGATGGGAATATAAATCTTCTCCAACAATCAAAGAGAAACCTCTTTTTTTGATAAGAGATTTAGCTAAAGCATCAAGTTCCTCTTCTCCAATATTACTCTCAGCACTTAAATATCCAATATCAAGCGAATCCAAAAATTCTCTTTTTTTAACAGGTAACTCAATATCTTTTAAAAGTCTATCAGCTAAAAGAGCAACAACACCCTCTTCGCTACCAACCTCATATTTAATAAATTGTGTTACTATATTTTGAATCTCTGTATCTTCAATTGTGTGCATATATGCTACTCTTGATTGATTATGTTTACTTGCCATTGTTATATGATATTTAACCATTGGATTATCATTATTTATCTTTGAACCCAAAACAATTATAGCTCTTGAATCACTAATAGTTTTTAAATTTGCAGAATATAAATTTTTACCTGTAACCTCTCCAAAAGCTTTTAAAAAGTCTTGGTATCCTTTAGCCTCATCACATATAAGTTTATAGTTTAGTTTCTCTTTTAATCTTTGAAGAATCAAAGCCTCTTCGTTAGTAATAACTGCTGAGAATCTAATTGTATCTGCTACTTTAAAAGCTTCAACTGCTTTTTTAAACTCATCTGTATCTTTTGTTACATCTTTATTTTCAAAATCATAACCAAATCTACCAGCTCCACATAAAGAGCTAAACTCATAAGTATTTGTAACTCTATAGATTTTTTCTTCACTATTTAAAATGCTATCTTGTTTTACTTCATAGTTTAATTCACAACCACTACTACAGTGAGAACAAGTTGCAGGAATTTTTGTTAATTCCCAAGCATTTGAAGTGTATTTAAAACTTGTATCAACCAATGCTCCAACAGGACAAACTGCCGCTGCTTCACCTAATGACGCGTAGTTTTTATCTTGCTTTACATTTAAAATAGTTGAGTTATAACCACCAAATTTTACCTGTAATGCTTCGTCACCTGTAATCTCTGTTGATACTCTAACACATTTTTCACACATAATACAAAGAGCAGGATCATAAGAAACATGACCCCAGTTTTGTACTTTTCTATTTTGGTCTTTTGCTGTAAAATTTTGTTGAGCTACATCAAATTCTAAAGTTTTATTTTGAAGGTCACACTCTCCACTTTTATCACATACTCCACACTCTAAAGGGTGATTTACATCATAAAGTTTCATAATGCTTTGTCGTTGCTTATAAATCTCTGGAGTATTTGTTGAGATAACAATTCCATCAGTCGCAGGTTCTTGACAAGATAAAATCATCCCATCAACACCCTCAACATCCACAACACACATTCTACAAGATGCAATTGACATAACTTTTGTTAAATAACACATTGTAGGTATATATATATCATTTTCTCGTGCTATTTGAAGTATAGTTTTTCCAAACTCACTATGGCAGGTTTTACCATCAATAGTTACAGTGATATTTTTGATTTTACTCATCATAGCACCGCCATTGAAATATAATAACATCTCATACATCTTTGAGCTTCGGCTAATGCTTCCTCTCCAGTAAATCCAAGATTTACCTCTTTGTTATTATCTTTTCTCTCATCAGTTTCAAGTTTTTCACTAACAGTTCGTGGTAAACCAGGGATCCAACCAGTAATTTTTTCTTTTTTATCATAAACTTTTAATTTAACTAAATGATCTTCCATAATCTCATCATCGGTAAGACTAACTTTACCATCATAGATATATCTACTAATTACAGAAGCTGCTCTTTTAGCCTGACCAACTGCATTAACAATTGTCATAGGACCATATTCACAATCTCCTGATGCAAAAAGACCATCACGATTAGTCATATAATCTTTACCATTTGTTAAAATTGTATTCCAAGAAGTAAGTTTAATATCCCATTCTTTAGGGATAAGTTGTAAATCAGCAGCTTGAGAAACAGCAGGGATTAGATAATCACATTCAATTTCAAAACTTCCATCATCAATCTTAACTAATTGAGCTCTACCACCATTTGGATCAGGAACAAGTTCAAATTTATCAACTAAAAGTTTTACAAGTTGATTATCTTCATCATAAATCTCATTTACTGCTGAGTGGAATATAAACTCTACTCCCTCTTCAACTGCTTCATGATACTCTTCATAGGTTGTGTTTCTAATAATTGTTTTTTCATCTCTACGATAAAGCATAATTACTTTTTTAGCACCCTCTCTTATAGAACATCTAACAACATCCATTGATGTAAATCCACCACCAACACAAACAACAGTTTTACCTTTAAGCTCATTTGACGCAGTTGAACCGATACCGTATTTAGTCCATAGATTTACTTTATCAAGCATCTCTATTGCACCCCAATACCCATTTATATCAGCTCTTTCGTTTTTAGCACGAACTTTTTTAGATAATCTTGCTCCAAATCCTAGCATAGTTGCATCATATTCAGCGTCAATCTCTTTTAAACGCTTTGCATCTACTCTATGATTATTAAAGATATTAACTGTTGGCATATTAAGAACTAAATCAATATCTTTTTGGTATTTATCAATTGGCATTCTATATTCAGGAACACCAACTGCGACCTCACCACCATTAACTGGAAGCTCTTCAAAAATATCAACTTGTATCCCATCTAATGCAAGATAATAAGCAGTTGTAAGTCCAGCAGGACCTGCACCAATAACAGCAACTTTTTTACCATCATTTTTTGGAGCTTTAATCTCACGAGGATGTTGCCAATCTAATCCATGATCAGTCTCATAATCAGCACCAAGTCTTTTAAGCTCCATAATTGAAATAGGCTCATCAAGATTTGTTCTTCTACAAGCATCTTCACATGGGTGTGGACAAACTCTACCACAAGTATGAGCAAGTGGCATTGTTTCTCTAGTTGCAACCAAAGAATCAGCTAGTTGCATATCTCTAACGCCTTCAATATATGCAGGGATATCAACATGTGCAGGACACATATCAGTACAAGGTGCAGTAACTTTTGCGATATATTTTATATCATCATCATAGTGATTAGATTTAACTTGCTCATCTATAACTTTGCTAAATTGATCGCTATAATGCTCTATCAAATCTAAGATTGGTTTTGGAACAGTTTTACCAATTTCACATTTTGAAGTAAGCATCATTGTTTCACTTACCTCTTTTAAATGATCTAAATCTTGGTAAGAACCTTCACCTCTAGCTATTTTGTCGAGTAAATCATACAAAATTCTGCCACCCCATCTACCAGGAGCACATCTTCCACATGCTTCTGAATAGACTTGATATTGGGCAGCATATTCTGTTGCCAGTCGTACAGCATCTACATCTTCATTAAAAATGGCAACACCATCCCATCCGATAAATGCTTTTGAGTCTACATCTGCTGTATAATTTTCTGGCAGTTTAAAGTCTGATTTACTCAACTCTTCGGCAGACTTATTACGATTATCAATAAATTCACCTCTCCAAGTTGAGAAAATTAAATTAGACATTAATTAGCCTTTCTCTTCACTACAATAGTCCAATCAACTTCATTGAATTTAAGTGAATTCATAAGTTCGTGACCATTCTCTTTAACTACATCTGCACTTTTTTGAATATGTGAAAAATCACCAACTTCAAAAAGGAAAATACCATTCTCTCCAGCTTTTAAATCACCATCAAGCAATTCAATCATTCTGCCATAAAAATCTTCTTTTAAATGTCTTAAATCATATCTTTTCATTATCTATCCACCTCTCCAAATACAATATTTGTAGTACCAATGATAGTAACAACATCTGCAATATAAGTTCCAATTAAAAGTTTTTGAAGCAATCCTGTATGGTAAAAACTAGGAGCACGACATTTTAATCTATAAGCATAAGGTTCACCCTCAGACTTAATATAAAAACCTAATTCACCTTTTGGAGATTCAGTAGGGATATAAACTTCACCTTTTGGTGGTCTCATACCTTGAGTTACAAGAACAAAGTGTTGCATTAATGCATAGTTTTGTGTCATGATCTCTTCTTTTGGAGCAGATATATATTGAGGTGCGTGAGCCATTAGTTTTTGTTCTGTTTTTGGATACATTAAAATTAATTGTTCCAAAATACGAACAGATTGTCTCATCTCTTCCATATATAATCTATATCTTCCAAGACTATCACAACTATTACTTACTGGAATATCAAAATCAAGTTCACCATACAGTTCATAAGGCTCCTCTTTTCTAATATCATAATTAACACCACTTCCTCTTAGCATTACACCAGAACATCCCCAGCTCATTGCCTCTTCTGCCGAGATTGTACCTACATCTTCTAGTCTCATTTTCCAAATTCTATTTTCTGTAAGAAGATCTTCATACATTTTAATATCTTTTGGAATTTTTTGACAAAATTTGATTAGATTATCTATCCAATCATGTGGTAGATCTAAAGGAACTCCACCAATTCTAACTGCACTATGAGTAAGTCTTGCCCCACAATAGTCTTCCATTAAGTCCATTGCAAATTCTCTTTCTCTAAATGCATAAAGAAATACACTCATCGCACCAACATCAAGTGCATGAGTTGCAACAAAGAATAGATGAGAGATGATACGGTTAAGTTCAAGAAGCATTGTTCTGATAACTTTTGCACGACGAGGAACATCTAAACCTATTAGTTTTTCAACTGATAAAGCATAAGCGTAGTTATTTGATGTAGATGCTATATAATCTAGTCTATCTGTGGTAGGTAAGAACTCATTATATGTCATATTCTCAGCCATCTTTTCAATACCACGGTGAAGATATCCAATATCAGGAAGAGCTTTTACTACCAACTCTCCATCAAGCTCTAAGACCAATCTTAATTGACCATGAGCAGATGGATGTTGAGGACCAAAGTTAATTACCATTGTATTATCTTCTCTCTCAAAATTGAGGTTTTCAAAAAATGGACTTAATTTATTGGTTACTTGCATATTCTCTCCTATCTTCTTTGATCTAATTTTTCACTACCTGTTGTATAATCAACTAGAAGTGTTTTACTATATTCAATTTCAGTTTCAGGTTCACCTTGTGAAATATCTGCTCCAAAATCAACTTCATGACCAACTCTTGAGAATCTTTTAGTGTCATATCTATCAACTCTTGATGGGTCTCTATTCTCTGGACCAATAATATCACGGTTTTCTTTACCAAAAATCTTATCAACTTCATACCAAGATGCAAACTCATCACCTTCAAGAGGATAAGTTTTAAGGAGGGGATGACCTTCCCAATCATCAGGCATAAGAATTCTTTTAAGAAATGGATGATTATTTACATAAATACCAAACATATCATACATCTCTCGTTCTGCAAAGTTGGCACTTTTAAACAAAGGCACTGTACTTTCAATTGCTAAACCATCTTCTATCATACAAACTACTCTTACTCTAAGAGCCTCATCTAGATTTAACATTTGGTAAAAAATTTCAAATTTACCCTCTTGTGCAAGATAATCAACTGCACTAAGTTCAGTACATATTTTATATCCACACACATCTTTTAGAGTCTCTAATACAGAGTAGTTATCTTGATGATTAATTGATACCACAAGTTGTCCAATCTGAACAGAAGCATCTAAAACTCTATCACCTAAAGCATTAATAACATCTGCAAAATGCGAACCCTCTTCTATAGACATTTGTGGAACTCTTGGTGCTACCCAAAATCTATCAGTATAATATGATTTTTTTTGAACATTATCTTTTGGTGTATATTTTCTCATTATACTAACCTTTGCTTTGTATTTTTCTTCATATTAGCAGATTCTTTTCTAATCTTCTTTTGAAGCATCATCATCGCATACTGAAGAGTCTCAGGTCGTGGTGCACATCCAGGAAGATAAATATCAACAGGAACAATTCTATCAACACCTTGAACAGTTGCATAAGTATTAAACATACCACCAGTATTTGCACAACTTCCCATAGAAATCACCCATTTAGGCTCAGTCATTTGGTCATAAAGTCTTCTTGCAAACTCTGCATGTTTTTTAGACAATGTTCCAGCTAAAATCATTACATCAGCTTGTCTTGGAGATGCTCTAAAGATTGTCCCCATTCTATCAAAGTCATAACGACTTGCTCCAGATGCCATCATTTCGATAGCACAACATGCTAGTCCATAAGTAAGAGGCCAAAGCGAATTTGACCTACCCCAGTTAATCAACTTATCAGCTGTTGTTAAAGCTATCGGTAAACCCGCGTTAGATGCATAATCTACTTTATGCTGTGCCATTCAAGTGCTCCTTTTTTCCATGCATATACAAATCCTATTGCCAAAAGTAAGACAAATAAAATCATCTCAACAAAACCAAACCAGCCTAATAATTTAAAATCTATTGCCCATGGAAACATAAATATAATCTCAACATCAAACAAAATAAATAATAATGCTATTAAATAAAACTGTACCGAAATAGTATTAGGTTGCTTAGTAACCTCTGGTCCACACTCGTATATAGTTAGTTTCAACTTCTCAGTATCAAGTCTTGCCAACCTTCTACTTATAAATCTTGCCAAAAATAATGTTGCAGAGAATGCAACAAAAGTCATAACAAACAGAAGAAACACACCAAAATATGGGTGATCTGTAACGATATGAGTCATTATTAACCCCTTTTTTTAGAGAAAAATCTCAGAATATTTGACTTTATAATATCAGAATATAAGTTAAAAAGATTAGTGGAAAAATTCATTATGAGATAACTTTTTTATTTGTAACTAAGTGAAACAAATAACTTTACTATTATAATTTTTGAAAAATAAAATTATTATCTGATGTTACACATATTTAAATTATTTTTAAAATTCAAGGGCAACCATAAGTAATTGCCCCTACAAAAGGTTGATTAGCCGTAGTGGTTATCACCTTGTGGGTACCCTAAAATATGAATAAATATTTATACAAAGTGCATAACATCAATTAAAAGATAGCATTTTCTACAACTTAAACAAACAATTCAGTTGATAAATATCTTTCTGCTGTATCACAAAGTATTGTCACAATTGTTTTACCTCTATTTTCTTCTCTTAGAGCAATCTCATAAACTGCTTGAACATTTGCTCCTGATGATATACCAACAAGAAGTCCTTCTGTTTTTGCAATCTCTCTTGCCATACTATAAGCATCTTCATTTGAGACTTTTATTATCTCATCATAAATATTTGTATTTAAAATATCAGGGATAAAACCTGCACCAATACCTTGTATTTGATGAGAAGACGGTTTTTCTTTTGAGAGAACTGCTGAATCTTTTGGTTCAACTGCGACTGCTTGAAGTTTATCTATTTTATATTTTAAAACCTCTGATATTCCAGTAAGTGTTCCACCAGTACCAACGCTTGAGACAAAGAAATCTATATCATTTCCTAAATCATTATATATTTCCATAGCAGTTGTTTTTCTATGAGTATCTGGGTTGTCAGGATTTTTAAATTGTTGAAGTACAATAGAATTTTCTATACTTTTGTTTAATTCACTTGCTTTATCTATTGAACCTTGCATCCCATCTTTTGCAGGAGTTAGGAATAGTCTTGCACCCAAATGAGTAAGAATATTTCGTCTCTCTTTGCTCATAGAATCAGGCATTGTTAAAATTAATTTTATACCTTTTGATGCACATATCCCTGCCAATCCAATTCCTGTATTTCCACTAGTAGGCTCTATGATTGTTGTATTTTCATACATATCACCTCTTTCTAATGCTCTATTTACCATATGCAAAGCTATTCTATCTTTAACCGAAGATGTAGGATTCATAAATTCACATTTTGCATAAATATTAGTTCCTGTCATTTGCGATAATTTATTTAGTTTAATAAGAGGAGTATTTCCTACTAAATCTTCTATACTATTTGCTATCATTTATAATCCTTTTATATTATATTTATCTATTTTTACAAGCATCTATATACTCATGATAATAGTTTAAATTGGCAAATCTATTGTCCTCTTCAAACTCTACAACTTTACTATTTAAGCTTTTTATAACTCTATTTAGTTTGTGAATATCTTTTGATAAAAACTCTTTTGCTTTTGTTAAAATTGATCTTTTATAAATTGCACATAGTGGCTGATTTTTGCCATTTGTAGAACTTACTATAATATCATATTTATCCTGATTATATAGCTCTAATTTATCCATAATATCTATATCAATAAATGGAGAATCGACAGAAATCACAAATACCTCATTAATATCAAGCGTCTCAAAAATTGATATAAGCCCAATTAAAGGAGAACTATCTGCATATTTATCTAAAATCAAATTTGCATCAAAATCAAATTTATTATCTTTACAACTAATATAAACTTTATCAAAGATTTTTGATAATCTATTATACTGAAACTCACTGAGAGTCTTAAACCCATCAAATGGCAAAAGAGATTTGTCTTTATTCATTCTTGAACTCTTTCCACCTGCAAAAATAACTGCTGTTTTTATTTTATTCAATACTTTTCCTTAAAATTTTCTATTTTATTATATCATATAAATTAATAAGATTTTATATTCTAAGACTCTGATACTTTAATACAAATTTAACAAATATTAGTTAAAATGATATAAAATATTTTAAAAGGTTATAGAATGAAAAAAATTTATCTAATAATGGCAATAGTAATTACTTTTACCACAAACATAAATGCAGAGGCTCCTCAATTTGTTAAGGCTTCAAAAACTCCTATACTTTTACAAGATGGCAAAAATAAAAATTGGTGTCCTGTATGTGGAATGAGTTTAAAAATGTTTTATAAAACATCTCATGCTATTGAAACTAAAGATGGTAAAAAATTACATTTTTGTTCAATCAGATGTTTAGTAAACAAGTTTGATAAAAATAGTAAAGTATCAGTGGTAGATGCTAAAACAGAGAAGATGATAGATGCTAAAAAAGCATATTATGTTATTGGTTCAAAAGTTCAAGGGACAATGGCAATGGTTAGTAAATTGGCATTTGAAAAAGAGCAAGATGCAAAAGAGTTTCAAGTAATCTATGGTGGTGAGATAGTAGATTTTAAAAAGGCTTTTGAGATGGCTAAAAAATCTTTAGAGGCTGATAATAAAAAAAGAATGAAAAAGATTACAAAAAAAATGATACCAATGGGTAAAAAGATATACACTAAGAAATGTAATAACATTAATGTGAGCAAATTAGATACAGTTAGTGATATTAAAACTTATATTGTAGAAAATAAAATTTGTAAAAATCTTAATCCTAAGCAACTTCATGCAACAGCACTTTATCTAAATAGTACGAAATCAGTTACAGCAAAAAATAGACCAATTAGCGTGACAAAAGATGAAAAATGCCCTGTTTGTGGAATGTTTGTATATAAATATCCAGTATGGGCAACACAGATTCATTTTAACAATAATGATAAACCTAATCATTATAGTTTTGACGGTGTAAAAGATATGATGAAATTTTATTTAGAACCAAAAAAATATAATCAAGATAACTTAAAAATTACTAAATTACTCGTAACAAACTATTATACAAATGAGGCGATTGATGCTAAAAAAGCATTTTTTGTAATGGGTAGTGATGTCTTTGGTCCAATGGGTCATGAACTAATTCCTTTTTCTACTTTAGATGAGGCAGAAAATTTTGTAAAAGATCACAATGGAAAATCTATAATCACTTTTGATAAGATAACTATTAAAATGGTTTTTGACCTTGATAAATAATAGGTCTAAAATATTTATATTGCTACTTTTGATGATGATATTATCAATCGTGGCACTTATACTATATCTATCCTCTCGGGTAGATACAAGCAGTAAAATTAAATTCTTACAAATCACACATCTATCTAATATAACACTCTCAAATGAAGCTCAAAGCTTACGGTTTAGAAATGAATCAGGAGTTATGGAACTATTATATTTCTCACCAGAAGCAAGAGAGCAATCACCTAGTTCTTTTATATATAATCACTCTACTATATTAAATCAATAATTAATTATAAATAAATAAGTATTTTTATGATATTATCTATCAAAAGTAGGATAAATATTATGAGTGAATTAGAGAAACAACAAGCACAAGAGATACAAGAATTAAGAAAGTTATTAGGATTTAAAACTAGAGATAAATCACAAGCTTTTAGTGATCTTACAATGTATGATTTAGAAGATTTGGTAGATATTGATAAGAATTTTAACAATGAGATATTTAACTCTTGGTTTGATAATACTCTTGAAATAGATAAAAATAAAATAGAATTTTTAGAAAATATATTAGATAAATATGGACAAGTACTAGAAAGGTATAATGAAGATACTCTTAAAGTGGTATTTATTGGTGCAATTATAGAAGAGGTTGAATTTTTTAATAAAGAGTTGAGAATAGGTAACTTTTATCATAAAAATTTAAGCTATAAAAATGATAAAATTAATTTTAATGGCTATTGTGATTTTTATGTAGCCAAAGGTTTAGAATATCCAAAATCTCCATATTTCTTTATTCAAGAGTATAAACCATCTAAAGGTGGAGGCGACCCAGAACCTCAACTTTTAGCAGAACTTATATGTGCAGTTGAGTTAAATAATTGGAATACTATTAAGGGTTGTTATATCATTGGAGCAATTTGGAACTTTGTGATATTAGAAAAATTGGATGAAAACCAATACCAATATTTTGTAAGTGCCAATTTTGATAGTACTAAAATAGAGGATTTAAAAGATATTTTTAAGAATTTACTCTTTGTAAAGAACGAGATTATAGAGATGGTAAAGAATGATAAATAGCTTAGTTTATTTACTAAAATGGGCAGAACTAGATATAAAATATATGAACCAACACATCCACACTTTGTAACATGTACTATCCTGCATTGGTTACCAATATTCACAAGAAAAGAGAAAAGTTTTCAGGTTTTGGAAGAGGGGTATCAGCCTAATGTCAATGAAATAAGGATTATTATGCTTTTGGACACGGTGCTGCTTTTAGCTCCGTATATTAGGGAGAGACTGAAGCCATCTCGTCCAAAAAAAAGCTTAATTCATTAGCGCATCATTGGTATCAGCCTAAACTTATACCAGACATTCATCACCCCTCTAAACTTAAACTAATATAAAACAACTAATCATAAAACTCTTCATAATCATCCCCTAAGCACTCCAAAATAATCTCATGATTTTCATTAAAATAGTCCAATTGGCTCTCTC
>Ga0256838_1000103_pt1 | contig 58935 bp, 60 predicted proteins | sample 4571419metaG_FD_185978 | JGI IMG/M metagenome (GOLD analysis project Ga0256838, IMG submission 185978) | Hydrothermal vent microbial communities from Guaymas Basin, Mexico - 4571-419 | ecosystem: Environmental > Aquatic > Marine > Hydrothermal vents | place: Mexico: Guaymas Basin | collected... | reverse complement strand
CCTTCACGTGATACATCAGGGCCGTGGTCGAAGGAGGCAGCAACTTTGTCTATCTCGTCTATGAAAATGATACCCTCTTCTTCAGCAAGTCGAACAGCTTCTCTTGCTAGCTCCTCTTGGTCAAGAACTTCATTTAAACGCTCATTCTTTAATATTTCTATTGCGTCTTTCACCTTAACACGCTTCTTTTTCTTTTGCTCAGGGAATAGGTTTCCCATGAGATTTTGTACAGAGATCCCTACTTCTTCGACTCCACCAGAGGTGAAAACATCTATTGCTGCTTTTGAAGATGAGGAGACTAGGATTTCAACTTCTAGATCATCCAACTCCCCGCGCTTTATCTCCTCCATAATTCTCCGCTTAGCTTCCTTGTTGACGGATTCAGGTTGTTGAGTTTGTGGAGAGGAGATGTTTATAGTTTGTCCAAATCCTTCTGTAAAAGTTTTAAATATGGCGTCAAATGGGTTTGAAGGAGCGGAATCCTTTGGTGGGTTTAGAATAAGCTCCGCTATTTCTTCGATTACCTCTTCCTCAACCTGTTTCTCAATGTCCTTGACTTTGCGGCGGCGCGCTATTTGGTAGGCAACATTTACCAAGTCACGAATCATTGAATCAACGTTTTTTCCAACATAGCCGACTTCAGTAAAGGATGTGGCTTCAACTTTAACGAATGGGGCATCAATTAATTTTGCAAGGCGCCGTGCTATCTCAGTTTTACCGACTCCTGTTGGACCTATCATGAGAATATTTTTCGGAGTTATTTCATCTTGAAGTGGTTGAGGAGTCCTTTTGCGTCTGATTCTGTTCCTCAAAGCGATTGCTACTTTTCGTTTAGCTGTATCTTGACCTATTATGTATTTGTTTAAATATTCAACAATTCTTTTCGGGGTAAATTCGATTTCTTTTTGTTTGTTATTAATAATAATCATACCCTCTCTCTCCTTTACTCTTCTTTTAGTACTTCTATCGATAATTCGTTGTTAGTGTAGATACAGAGCTTTGCTGCAATTTCCATAGCATTTTTGACTATATCTTTTGCAGAAAGATCGGTATTTTTTAAGAGAGCATAAGCTGCGCTCCAGGCAAACATCCCTCCTGAACCTATGGCAGCAACGTTTTCTTCAGGTTGCATAACATTTCCAGATCCTTCAAGTATTAGTATATGGCGAGAGTCAACTGCTAGTAGTTGACCGTGAAGATTTGCACCTCTTATAGATTTTGCAAGTTCTATCATAGCTTTTGGTAAGTTTCCATATGTTTCAAGAAGAGACTCAATTTTTTCAAGCATGAATAAACAATCAGATACAGCCCCTGCCATACCAATGATAACTTTACTGTCCAAAAATTTATGAAGTTTTTTAGCACTTGACTTGATGGCAATATCTCCAAATGTTACCTGTCCATCGGCAGCTATGGCTGTCTCATTGTTTCGCCTTACTGCTAGAATTGTTGTCCCCCTTATGCTGTTAGAGTTTGCGTTCAACTTCTTTCCCTCCTTTATTTCCATATCTCGAATAGATAACTCAAACTGAGGTTATTGTGGATTCGATATATTCCCTCACTCAAAAATGGGGCAATGGACAACACACGAATCTTTTCAGAGTTAACGCGTAGAGGAATTGTATTTGATATTACCACCTCAGTAAGCGGAGATGAGTTAATCTTTTCAATTGCTTCTCCAGAAAAGAGACCGTGAGTTGCTGCTGCGTAGATTTTTTTAGCTCCATGATCCTTCAAAATTTGAGCTGCTTTAGTTAAAGTTCCTGCTGTATCTATTATGTCGTCAACTATTATTGCTGTTTTTCCTGATACGTCTCCAACTATGTTCATTACTTCTGCAACATTTGGTTTAGGGCGTCTTTTGTCTATTATTGCAAGTGATGAGTTGAGGCGTTTAGCAAATGCTCTTGCTCTTTGGACTCCACCTGCATCTGGTGATACTACTACTATATCCTCGCCTTTGAGGTTCTGATTTTTAAAGTAATCGGAAAGAATTGGTATTGCAGTAAAGTGGTCAACGGGTATGTCAAAAAATCCTTGAATGGCCCATGTGTGAAGATCAAATGTGACTATTCTATCAATTCCAGCTGTTACGAGTAGATTTGCAACAAGTTTTGCAGTTATAGGTTCTCTTCCGCGCGTTTTCTTTTCTTGGCGGCAGTATCCGTAATAAGGGATAACAGCAGTGATTCTGCCTGCAGATGCTCTTTTGATAGCGTCGACTACGATGAGAAGAGTCATCAGATTTTCGTTAACAGGAGGGCAAGTCGGTTGTATTAGGAATACGTCTGCTCCGCGTACGCTTTCGCGAATTATAACAGAGACCTCACCGTCGGCAAACTTTTTAATCTCAGCGTCTGCTAACTTTATTCCAAGACACTCTGCTATCTCTTCTGCTAGACGAGGATTTGCGCCAACATTGAAAATTTTCAAGGGGGATTTATTTAGGCTCATCTTTCTGCCTCCTTTTATATCTTCTTACCCAATCTTCTTTGTTTTCTTGGCGTGCACGGGCAATTGCAAGGGAGTCTCTTGGAACATTTTTTGTAATAACACTTCCTGCCGCAACCATGCTGTTTGCCCCGATTTTAACTGGCGCAACGAGTGAGGAGTTGCTACCTATAAAAGCTTTTTTTTCTATCACCGTCTTGTGCTTTTGCTTCCCGTCAAAATTGCAGGTGATGGTTCCTGCTCCAATATTTGCATCTTCCCCCACTTCTGCATCTCCAAGATATGAAAGATGTGCAGCCTTGACTTTGTCTTCAAGCTTTGAATTTTTCACTTCTACAAAGTTGCCAATACGACATTCATTGCCAATTTGGGCGCCATCTCTTATGTGAGCAAATGGTCCAACCGTTGTATTTGAGGCAATAGTAGAATTCTTTACAACACTAAAGGTTAGCGTGCAACTTTTGCCAATTGTTGAGTTTTCAACTTCACTATTTGATATGACAGTACCTGTAGAGATTGTGGTGTTGCCCTTTAGAATAACATTTGGACCTATTGTGCAGTCTTTTTCAATGTTGACAAGGGGTTCAATGTAAATGGTAGAGGGCTTTACAAATCTTACGCCTTCCATTGCTAAATTTTGAATTATCCTATCAATTAAGTTTTCTTCTACTAGAGATAACTGATACCTGTTGTTTACACCTATTAAACAATCCTCGTTATCTGTTTCAACGACGTGACACTTAAGAAGAGATGCAAGATCTGTTAGATAATATTCGTTTTGTTTGTTGGCAGGTCTGACATCTGCGTAATTTTCAATAACGTCTTTCCAGTTGAGTTTATAAATTCCTGAGTTTACAAGCTTTATGCTACGGGCTTCTTCGGTAAGGTCTGCCTCTTCCACAATTTTGAGTAGAATATTGTCGTTGTGTATTATCCTTCCATATCCGGTTGGGTTTTCAGTACGAACAGCTAAAATTGCATTTGGAGAATCTTCAGATTGTTTTAAAAACTCTGCCAGGAGCTCTGAGGTTACCAGTGGAGTGTCGGCACATAGTACAAGTACAGTGTCATTTCCAGTCAAAAGAGGAGCAGCAGATACGAGAGCAGTTAAAGTGCCAGTTGGTTCGTTTTGAAAGGCAAAATGGACTTCTTTTTCTATTTTAAAGACTTCCTTTATTCTATCTAACGAATTTTCAAACTCGACTTTAAAGTCTGGGTTTATAACTACTATTGCTTCATCTGTAACTTCAAGGGCTTCTTTTAGTACCCAGCCAAACATTGAAATGCCTAATATGGTGTGAAGAGGTTTTGGAATCTGGGATTTGAATCTCTTCCCGATACCTGCTGCTAGTATAACGCTTTTCATTTACCTCACCTCATTTGCGTCGGCAAATTTGTTATGCAATGCTAACTTCCTAATTTATAATACCATAGTAATTTTTTATTATCAGTATGTTAATGTCTTTGTAAGTTGAGTGTGTAAAAACTGAAAATGGGAATTTTATTGAAGGTGTAGCTAAATGGTTGAGATTATCGTGGAAGAAATAGCAGCTTTTGGTGTATGCTATTTTACGCAGCAAAGTTGAAGTAATGGGGAGTGAATAATGGTGAAGGCATACTTTGAGCGTCTGTGTCCATCATGTGGAAAGCGAGTGGCTAGTACTGAGCTGTTAAAATATGGGGTTTGTGCGAGGTGCAGCGTTTCTCCAAAAGGATTTTGGGAAAGGATTCAATCGTTAAAAGAAAAAGTTGACTTATACAAGGATTTATTTGAGCTTCTAGTTGGAAAAGAGATGCTTCCATTGCAGCAGAGTTGGTTGAAGAGATTCCTGCTTGGAGAAAGTTTTCCATTGGTTGCAAGTGTTGGAATAGGTAAGACAACTTTTGGATTATTTGCGACACTTATTGGAATTATAGAGGGAAAAAGGGCATTAGTGGTTTTTCCTACAAAGGCTTTAGTGGAGCAAGCACATGATATTTTTGTGCAGTGGGAGAAAAGGTTGAAAAAATGGAAGGATGGGAGGCTTAATAAGAAGGAAATTTTAAAAGCGGTCCGTAATATAGTGTTTTATTTCTCAAGCAAAGATAAGAAAATTGTTGAATCAGAAAAGTGGGACGCAATTGTTGCGACAAGCCAATTTTTAGTGAGAAATCATCAGAAAATTGCAGGAAAGGTGGAACAAGTTTTTGTTGATGATATTGACAGTATGTTTAAAGGAAGTGCCATCGTTTATTACGTGTTGTTGACTTTGGGATATACACCTGATGAGATAAAAATTGCCCGCAAAGAGAAAATAGAGGCTAAGGGCCAACTTATAATCTCTTCTGCTACGGCTAAGGGAGTTGGCAACCTTTTAACAAATACTGTTGGGATCGACATAATGACAGGGAGAAACTGGGCTTTTAGAAATGTTAAGGATTTTCTGGCTCAGCTTGATATGGATGAGTTTTTTGAAAAATTAGCAAAGTTGGATGGAACGGGAATAGTGTTATTTCCTAGTTTGGAAGAAGTTGAAAAGGTTTACAGCTCTCTTTCTAAAAAGTACAAAGTTTTAAAGTCAACAGATGTTTCGGCTAATCTTGAAAACGTTTCGAGGTACAAGTTTTTACTGGGAGTGGCAAATCCTAGAAATCCTTTGGTAAGAGGTATAAATTTGCCAGATGTAGTTAAGTGGTGTGCCTTTTGGAGACCGCCTCATGTTAAGATACCATTTTCTCCAAGCGTGGAAAGACCGTTTGTTCTGTTTTGGGCGGCAAGAATATTGGCACGGGTTATAGATATACCTTCGTGGTGGTTTGATAAGTTGAGACAGGTTCAGTATGTTCGTGATGAGAATAAGCTAAAAGAAGATAAATGGTTGAATCACATTGCAGATAAGATTAGAAATTATTTGCTACAGCAAGATATTAGAGAAAAGATTGCTTCACATGTTATTTACAATCCAGATGAAGAGGTAATAGTGGTTCCTGATACGACGACCTATCTTCAGGCTACGGGGCGTACTAGTAGATTGACTGCAGAGGGAATAACAGCTGGTGTTGCTGTAGTAAATGTGAGAGATGAGTTGGATAAGCGCTTGTTAGATTTTCTCGAACGTCGTATGAAGTTTTTTATTGAAGATTTTTATTTTGAAAAGTTTGATTTTCGTAAGGCAGAGAAACAGCTCAAGGATAGTAAGAAGATGAGTGTTAGACCTTCGGTGGAACTAGTGATTGTTGAGTCACCAACCAAAGCTAGGACAATTGCGTCGTTTTTCGGAAAGCCTGCTGCAAAGGTTTTTAAGGGTTTGACTGCTTGGGAGGTTAACGCTGCTGATGTGACTTTCATACTTACTGCTAGCAGAGGACACATGTTGGATTTAGTAGAGGATGAGGGGATATTTGGAGTAGTGAAAGAAGAAGCGTTTGTTCCGGTTTATAAGCCAATTGTTAAAGAGAATGAGGGTGAAGTGATAGAGGATAAAAAAGATGTAATAGATTCGTTAAGACAACTTGCTTGGGAGGCAAACACTGTTTTAATAGCAACAGACCCTGATACGGAAGGAGAGAAGATAGCGTGGGATGTTTATGTTAACATAGCTGGATTTTCAGAGCATGTAAATAGGATGAAGATGCATGAGATTACAAGACGTGAGTTTGAGAAAGCGGTTTTAACAGAAGAAAAAGTGGATGAAAGATTAGTGGAAGCTCAGGTTTTGAGACGAGTTGCGGACAGATGGGTCGGGTTTGGTATAAGTAGAAAACTTTGGGAAGAGTTTGATGCGAATTGGTTGTCTGCTGGAAGGGTTCAGACGCCTGTATTGGGTTGGATAATAGATAGATATGAAAGAGCAAAGATAAAGGATTTAGCTTTGGTGTTGGCCAGTAAAGCTGAGGGGAGCAGAGAAAGGCTGGAGGTTAGGATCGGGGAGTATAAAAAGAGAGAGGTTGGAAAGCTAAGAAATGTTGAGTTTGAAATTGTTAGTCGTGAAGAGAGAGAGACGGAGTTGCTGTATCCTTTCAATACCTCGACTTTGTTGACAACTGCCTCAAGAATACTTGGATGGAGTGCGGATAAGGTTATGCAGATTGCCCAAACTTTATTTGAAAGGGGATTGATAACTTATCATCGTACAGATTCTTTTAGAATTTCTGATGCTGGTGTAGGAGTTGCGAGAGTTTACTTGAAAAATAATAAACTGGAAGATTTAATAGAACCTCATCGCTTCTCTTCTGAAGGGGCTCATGAGGCAATAAGGCCCACAAAACCTGTAGATTATTTTGAGTTAAGGGAAATCGTGAAAAGTGGTCAGATTAGTCTTTCAAATGATCACTTAAGGCTTTATGATTTGATATTTAGAAGATTTATAGCTTCTCAGATGAAAAGGGAAATAGCAGAGTTTGTGAAGTGTGTTTTTAAAGTGAAGTTTGAAAAGAGACAGTTTGAAGTGGAGAAAGAGTTTTTCACAAAACCTGTTCGTAAAACCTACAGTCTTTACTGGAATGTTAGTTACTTTGATGTAGAAGGTGGTTTCGAGGCAGAGGTTGTATATCTGCCTAAAATAGCGCTGTTTACACAGGGGACACTTGTTGAAGAGATGAGAAAGAGAGGGTTGGGAAGGCCTTCGACGTATGCTACTATTGTTGCTACACTATTTGACAGAGGTTACGTAAAAGAGTACAATCGCCGCATAATACCTACAGAATTAGGAATAAAAGTTTACAGATATTTGAAGGAACATTATCCAGAATGGATAGATGAGGAATTTACGTTAAAATTGGAAAGGGAGATGGAGAAGGTTGAAAAAGGTGAATTTGATTGGGCTGATGTTTCAACTGCTCTTTATTCCAGAATAAGGGCTATAGTTGAGGTAGAGAGGGAAATAGAGGTGTAACTTATGAATGAACTCTTTGAAAATAGAGGAAAATTGGAAAAAAGGATTCCACAAACTCTTAGAAGAAAACTGCACCAATTGCTTAAAGAAGGGAGTAAGTTTGGTGTTAAGAAAGTTATACTCTTTACCATTGCTGATGATAACACTCTGAGAGTTGAGATGGAGTTAAGTTTTGATGAAAAAGTTGAAAGTGGGGAGGTTGTTATTCCTTATAGAGTTGGATGTGTGGATCAGATATTTATGGATAAGTTTTCAAAATTTTTAAAAATTCCCCTTGTTTTTGGAAAAATATTGGGTTTTGCTGTGCTAGTTTTTTCAGAAGATATGGAGAAAGGGGTACAAAAAGAGTTGGGTACCGGGCGGCAATTGCAAGTACTTTTGAGTGATGAAAATTTAAAAAAGTGGTTTGTAAAAGTTTTGAAGGATATGATGCCGCAGTTGTCCCTGCTAGTTTGGATGTTCTCAAAATTGATGGAATCTATGAAAGTTGAGCTTCAGCTTAGGAGTTTTGATGGAGTAAAGAGTTATGATCTAGGTGAGAACATCCAGGTATTAAGAGAGTTTTTTATGGCGGATTTTGTGGCGGTGCTCAAAGGAGACGAGGTTTTAGCAGAGGTTGGAGATGTAAATTTACCTCATGAGGTTTTGTTAAAAGAAATTTTACAGCCTGTGAAAAGCGAACGTTTAAGAGAAGGAATTTTGAATTACAGCAATTATTTTAATTCACAAATGATGTATGAATCAGATGAGGGACTGCTGTACTTTGTGGCGAGTAGAAGAAGCTATGCGTACGCAGCTTCGGATTTATTGATGTTGAAGTTGTTTGCTGTACAACTTGACAGAATAAACTCATTGAAAGGACAGATAGATAAATACTACTCTTATTTGCAGGTGGTGCTTGATAACTTAAAAGATGGTGTTGCTGTGATTGATTCAAGTTCACGTGTTGTTTTTGCAAATAAGCAGATAAAGAAAGTTTTAAAGGGAAGCGTGCTCAGCATAGCTAATCCTCTATGGGAATTTTATGAGAGAGCGATCTCTGAGAAGGTTCTCATTGAGGTTCAGAATTTTGAGTGGGCTGATAGGTACTACGATCTTGTGATTCAACCAATAAGATTTGAGGATGAAGATGCAGTTGTGTGTGTTATGAGAGATAAGACTTTTGAAGTTAAGATGAAAGGAAGACTGAAAAGATTGGAAAAGCTATCAGTTTTAGGAGAATTTGCAGTTGGAATTGCTCATGAAATAAGGAACCCACTAAGTGGTATAAAAATGTTAGTGCAGGTTCTTCCAAATATTAAGGATTCTCAGGAGTTTGACAATACCGTCAAGTTGATAAACGAAGAGGTGGAGAGATTGGCAAAAATTGTGGATCAGATAAACAATTTTGCCAAACCTGCCGTTGTTAACAAGAGGTATATTGGAGCAGAGGAGGTTGTTTTACCGATAGTTGAGGCTTTAAAGAGTAAGGCTGACAAAAAGGGGGTAAGGTTGGAGGTTGATGTTAAAGGAGAAGTGCTGGCTGATGCGGATAAATTGAAGCAAGTGGTTTACAATCTTGTAGATAATGCCATTGATGCTTGTAGGCAGGGAGGGAGCATTAAAATTATTGGATTTAAAAAGGATGGTAGGTATGAGTTGAAAGTTATAGATGACGGGATTGGGATGAATCCAGAGGATATGTCCAAAATATTTGACCCGTTTTTTACCAAAAAAGAGGAAGGAGTTGGATTGGGACTATCAATATCCACTAGGATTGTGGATGAGCATGGAGGATGGATAGAGGTAGAAAGTGAGCCTGGTAAAGGCTCAACTTTCACAGTTATCTTGCCTGGAGTTTAAAGAACGTTTGCAAATTATTAAGTTGTTAGTGTAATAGCATGATAAGTAAAATCTTGACTTTTCTTTATAGCGTGTGGTAACTTCTTGACAGAAGGCGGTGTCTGTATTATCTTACAACTTGAGGCATAGTTTGGGAAACAATAAGCCGGTGTAGCTCAATCGGCAGAGCAGTGGATTTGTAATCCACGGGTTGGGGGTTCGAGTCCCTTCACCGGCTTTGGAGAGTGTGGGCAGGTAGCCAAGCGGTCAAAGGCATGGGACTGTAAATCCCACGGCTTGACGCCTTCGGTGGTTCGAATCCACCCCTGCCCACTTTTCTCAAGCCCACGTAGCTCAGTCGGCAGAGCACTCCCCTGGTAAGGGAGAGGTCGCCGGTTCAAGCCCGGCCGTGGGCTTATTTAGTTTAAATAAAAGTTTACTCAACATAGAGGGGATAAAGATCAAAAACCCTAAAGATGAAGGAGGATGAAGGAGATGGGAAAAGAGAAATTTGTTAGAACGAAACCTCACTTGAATGTTGGTACGATAGGGCACGTTGACCATGGTAAGACTACCCTTACTGCAGCTATAACCAGAGTTCTTTCAACTCGTGGATTTGCAGATTTTACCCCATTTGATCAAATAGATAAGGCACCAGAAGAGAAAGAGCGTGGAATTACTATTAACGTTGCTCACATTGAGTACGAGACTGAGAAGAGACACTATGCGCACATTGACTGTCCGGGTCACGCAGACTACGTTAAGAATATGATTACTGGTGCTGCGCAAATGGATGGTGCAATCTTGGTTGTTTCCGCAGCAGATGGTCCAATGCCACAAACTCGTGAGCACATACTTCTCTCTAAGCAAGTTGGTGTTCCAACTATGATAGTCTTTTTGAATAAGGTTGATATGCTTGATGATGAAGAGCTTCTTATGTTGGTTGAGGAAGAGGTAAGAGAGTTATTAACTCAGTATGGATACGATGGAGAAAATATTCCAGTTATTCAGGGAAGTGCTCTTAAAGCTCTTGAGTGTGGTTGTGGAAATAGAGATTGTCAGTGGTGTGGAAAGATTTGGGAATTGCTTGATGCTATGGATGAGCACATTCCTGAGCCAGTTCGTGATAAGGATAAACCATTCCTTATGCCAATAGAAGATATCTTCACTATTACCGGCCGTGGTACAGTTGTTACAGGAAGAGTTGAGAGAGGAACTCTTAAAGTGGGAGAGGAAATTGAGATAGTTGGTTTCAATGATAGACCAATGAAGACGGTTGTTACTGGAATTGAAATGTTCCGTAAGGAGCTTGATGAGGCACTTCCGGGAGATAACGTTGGAGTTCTTCTTCGTGGAATTGATAAGAAAGATATTCGCCGTGGAATGGTTTTGGCGAAGCCGGGAAGCATCAGTGCTCATAAGAAGTTCAAGGGTGAAGTTTACGTTCTTAAGAAAGAGGAAGGAGGTCGTCACAAACCGTTCCATAATGGATATAAACCACAGTTTTACTTCAGAACAGCAGATGTTACTGGAACTATAAAACTTCCAGAGGGAATTGAAATAGTGAAGCCGGGAGAAAATGTTAACATGGAAGTTGAGTTGATCTATCCGGTGGCAATTGAGCAGGGATTGCGTTTTGCAATTCGTGAGGGTGGACGTACTATAGGAGCAGGTGTTGTTACTGAAATAGTGGAGTAATAGTGTGATAATTGTTTAAGTTTTGAGAGTTGCTTAAACAAAGGAGTGGGAAGTGGTAAAAATGGCTGCTGGGAAGAAAAAGAAAGAGACGGTAATACTTGAATGCACAGAATGTAAACGTCGCAATTATACTTACTTGCGTACTAAGAAGGCAACAAAGAAGAAGCTGGAGTTGCGTAAGTATTGCAAGTGGTGCAATAGGCATACTGTTCACAAAGAAACAAAGTAGCTTAGCAGGGCTCGCATAAAGCGGGCCCTTTTTATAGGTAGGCCCGTAGCTCAATAGGCTAGAGCACTGGACTCCAAATCCAGTGGTTGCAGGTTCGAGTCCTGCCGGGCCTGCCATTTTTATTTATTTTGCTTTTAGAGTTGATGGGTTAGCGGTTAGATTGAAGCGGAGGTGTAAGTATGAACTTAATAAAGCGTTTCTGGACCTTTGTCAAGGAATCAAAATACGAATTGGATAAGGTCTCTTGGCCAACCACGAAGGAGTTGTGGAATGCTACCAAAGCGGTTATTGTGGTTTCATTAGTTGTTGGGGCTTATCTTGGAGCAGTTGATGCTTTGATAAGATACTTTATGAAGATGTTGGTGAAGTGAAGAGGATTTGTTAAGTTAATTTTTGAATGTGGGGGAGATAAGATGAAGGAACAGGAGAAGGATTTTAAATGGTATGTAGTTCAGACCTACGCGGGAAATGAAGATAAGGTTAAGGCTAACATAGAGAGACGTGTTGAGATAATGGGAGTAAAGGATTATGTAGCTGAGGTTCTTGTGCCTAAAGAAAAGGTAGAGGTTGAGAGAAAAGTTAGGAAAAAGGGAAAAGTTGAAGTGGTGAAGAAAGAGGAGATGAAGCCTATATACCCGGGGTATGTTATGGTATGCATGGTTTTGAATGATGAGACTTGGAAAGTTGTTCGAGGAACTCCGGGAGTTACTGGTTTTGTAGGGGGAACTGCTGGAAAACCTGTTCCATTAACGGAAAAAGAGGTAACTAATATAATGAAGAAGATTGGTAGGATTCAGCAGGAAAGAAGTGCAAAATTTGTCCTGCGTGAGGGAGATAGGGCTAAAGTTATTAAAGGGCCGTTTGAAGGGTTTGAAGGAATTGTTAAAGAGGTTGATGTTTCCAAGAGTAAAGTTAAGCTTCTATTGAAAGTATTTGGAAGGGATACTTTGGTTGAGCTTAACTTTTCTGAACTTGAAAAGGTTAGAAAGTCGTCTTAACATATTCTTGCAGGGAAGTTTTCACTGTGCCTAGAACAAGCCTAGGGATATAAAATGTGGTGGATTTAATACTGGTGAGTAAAGGGGTGAAACAAGATGGCTAAGAAAATTATAGGACAGATTAAGCTTCAGTTACCAGCTGGTAAAGCCACACCAGCACCTCCAGTTGGTCCTGCTTTGGGTCAATACGGAGTTAACTTGATGGCGTTTTGTAAAGAGTTCAATGCTAAAACTGCCAAACAAGCAGGGATGATTATTCCAGTTGTTGTCACCATTTATCAGGATAGAAGCTACACAATGGAGCTTAAGACACCGCCTGCGTCTGCACTTTTGAAAAAGGCGGCAGGTGTTGAGAAAGGAGCTTCAAATCCAAGCAAAGAGATTGTAGGTCGTGTGACTCGTCAACAAGTTGAGGAGATTGCAAAGGTTAAGATGCCAGATTTGAACACAGATGATCTTGAGGCTGCCATTCGTATAATTGAGGGAACAGCGCGTAGCATGGGGATTGAAATTGTTGACTAATTCCAAATCAAATTGAGAAATCATGAAAATTCGTGGGAGGCGCAGGCCTTACCACAAAGGAGGGGTTTGAGATGGTAAAGAGAGGTAAGAAGTACGTTGATGCTTTGAAGAAGTATGATAAAACGAAAGCTTATTCTCCTAGGGAAGCGCTGGAGATATTACCTCAGATTTCCTATGCAAATTTTGATGAGACAGTAGAGGTGCATTATCGCTTAGGAGTAGATCCTCGTCACGCTGATCAGCAAGTAAGAGGAACGGTTATGCTTCCTCATGGGACAGGTAAGCAGGTTCGTGTTCTTGCAATTGTAAATCCTGAAAAGGAAGATGAAGCAAAAGAGGCAGGAGCGGATTATGTTGGTGGAGAAGAGCTTGTGAAGAAAATTCAGCAGGGATGGCTTGATTTCGATGTTGTTGTGGCAACTCCTGATATGATGAGATATGTGAGTCGTGTTGGTAAAATATTGGGACCACGTGGTTTAATGCCTTCTCCAAAGGCTGGAACGGTTACATTTGATGTTGGGGAAGCGATTCGTGAGCTTAAGAAGGGTAGAATTGAGTTCAAAGTGGACAAGTATGGAATTGTTCACGCAATGATTGGGAAAAAAAGCTTTGGAACTGATAAGTTGTATGATAACTTGAAGGCGCTTACTGAGGCAATAATAAGGGCAAAGCCTGCAGCTAGTAAGGGGCAGTATTTAAAGAGTGCATATGTGTGTACAACTATGTCTCCATCGGTGAAGCTTGATACAAATCAGTTGAGGAAAGAAGTTATGGGCGAAAAGTAAGGGTTTCTACTGCTTCGATTAAGCAGCCTATACTTGCAAAAAAACTTGATAAGGGAGGAGTGTAAATGCTCCTCCCAATTTTATTTTCAATGGCTTTTTGTAAAGCACGAGATTTGGAGAGGCGTCCCAGAAGTAAAATAGAATTAGATGTGGAATTTATTTTAAAGTAATCGGGTTGTTTTTCTGCAGGATCCAGCTTTTTTTTGTTAGGTAGTATAGGTTTTTTTTCTGGTTCATTCAAAGGCTTTAGAATTTTTATGATAGGTCTAATTGTGCAGTTTTTTGGGGAAGATTTAGGGAGTTTTTGGTCTAGAGTGCATTTTTTAGGAAGAAGCATGGCTGCCCTTTGAGCTACGCTGTTGATAGCGGCTTTAACAATATCGAGTTTTTCAATTCCTTTGACTAATAAGTTTATTGCTTCTGATTCTGCAAAAACTGCACAAACGGAATTAAGTTTTACTTCTGTTGTAGGATCCTCTATTTTGAAAAACTCTTCCCAACTTATGTTAAGGCGACGTAGAATGTTTTCTATGAAGCTTCCTGTTCCCGCTGCGCAACTTGAATTTAGGTTGTATTCGTATGTTGAGATGCAACCTGCTTTTATATCTTGGCCCCCTATATCTATGAAGCATTCACTTTCAAATAGCTGCACAGTTTTTGATACTGCTTTGACTTCGTTTAAAATTTTAAAACCGTAAGATTTTGCGACTTCTCTTCCGTAACCTGTAAATACGGCGTTATCAGGGGTAATTGAGTTTTCCTTTAAGAAGGATTTAAGATTCGCTATGACGTCTATTGAATTTAGAAAAGTTGTTGTAAGTTGAAGAAAATTATCTTCTCCAAATTTTATATGATTTTTTAACTCCTGAACAATTTTCTCTGGATCTACTTTTCGAGAAAATTCTAAAATTGAAAGTTTAGTGAAACGTGATCCTATATCTATTCCCCAGAGCCTAACAGTCATAGTTATCCATCCTTTACTCATTCCAAAGCCACTTTTCCAGGTCAAGATCTACTTTGTCTATGTTGGGAGTTTCCTTGTCAAACTCCTTTAAAAATTTTAACGCATCTTTGTCAGAGTAAAAACTTGCTTCAAATGTGGAGAGAAATTTTTTTGGAAAAGGCTTTTTCTTGGTGAGCTTTTTTGGGGGATGTGTTTCTTTGACAGAAGGTTTATAATATGGAGAAAATTTGTTATTTGGGTTATCTGTGAATGAAGGTATGATTGTAAATTTTCCTTTGTAATGTTTAAATAATGTACTTGATTCATGAGCAGTTATGTTTTCACTTATTTTCATCTTCTCAATTGAAGCATTTGGTATCTTAAGTTGTCCATACAAGGTGTTTATAAGTATAAAATCTTCGGTTATCCACTCAATGTTTCCCTTAATCACCATTCCGTCTATGGTATAGACGATAGCGTTACTTTCTGCCAGAATATTAGAGAAGGTAAAAATGAGAAGTATTGAGGAGGCAGTAGCTATGCGCTTTAAAAAAATGTGTAGCATATTATTTCACCTCTTTGTAGTGTTCGTACTTATCTTGCACATGACAGGGTGTGGAAAAAGAGAGAAAACATACACTCCTTACACTCAGAAATCGGAAAAAAAGTGGTCAATCATTAGAATATCTATGCCTTCTTTTCCTGTGAATTTTAATCCACTCATGATAAATGAGGATACTGCAGGAGTAATTCAACAGTTTACAATGAAAAGGCTAATTGGATATGACAAACACCTTGATTACATTCCAGAATTGCTTGAAAATTACGACGTTTATTATCTTGTTTACGATCCTGATAAGTTTGATTTTAAAAAGTTGAAGAATAGCTTTAGAGTAAATTTAAAAGATGCTAGCTTTTCTAAAATTTTGAATGTTATTGAAAAGTTTCCGAAGCCGAAAAAGAGTTATTATGTTAATTTTAGTGGGAATTGGTTGTTAGCGAAGCTTAAGGCAACGCCGGAGGCTGAAGTTTTTAATAAGGCTAAGATTTTCTGGAGAGAAGTAGATGGTTGGTGGGCTTACTTTCCATCTGGTATTGAGGAGTTTGTTAAGAAAAAATCAAGCTTTTATTTGAGACTTGATGGGATAATTGTGATGATTGTTGAGTTTAATTTAAGAAAGGGCCTCAAGTGGAGCGATGGAAGGGAGTTTACTGCAGATGATGTGGAGGCAACTGTCCTTGCAGGTAAAAGTATCAGAAATTTGTACACCCAGGAGTTAAGTTTTGTAAGTGAAATTCAAAAAAAGGGAAAGTATAATGTAAAACTGTGCTATTCACGTCCTGATGCATCTATACTTTCTGTATGGGTGGTGTCACCTTTACCAAGAAGTGTGTGGAAGAGTGGTCAGGTTGATTTAGCGGTTTGGCAGGATTTAAAGAGAGTTCCATTTGGAATAGGGCCTTACAAATTTAAAGGTTGGATTTCAGAAAGAGAGGTTGCGCTGGTTAAAAATCCTATTGCTCCGTCTTTTAGTAAGACTCCAAGTATAGATGAGGTACATTTCCTATTTATTCAAGATTCTGATATGGTGTTTTCAAAGTTGCTCAGCGGAGACATTGATATAGCAGAGATTGATTGGCAGTATTTTGAAAAGCTCAAAGGGAATTCTCACTTTAGGATGTATAGACAACCAGACTGGGGATATACATATGTGGGTTTTAATTTAGACGATCTGTTGTTGAAGGATATTCATCTAAGACAAGCGTTGGTAGAAGCTGTTGACAAAGAGAAATTGGTAAAAGAGATATTACATGGCTTTGCACAACCTGTTTGGGGGCCAATTTTACCAGAGAGCTGGGCTTACAATCCTGATGTGGAAAAGGTTGGACGTTACAATCCTGAACATGCAAGAGATATATTGATAAATGCTGGTTGGAAGGATGTGGATGGTGACGGTTATTTAGAGAAAAATGGTAAGAAAGTTGAATTGACATTGTTGACTAACAAAGGAAATAGAATGAGGGAGAAAGTAGCCAATTTTTTGGTAAATGAGTGGAAAAAGATTGGAATTAAGGTAAGAGTAAAACTTCTGGAGTGGAATGATTTCTTAACTAACCACGTTGACAAGAGGAATTTTCAGATGATACTTCTGGGATGGAGTTTGACTCCTGAGCCAGAGCTTTATCCCTATTGGCATTCTTCTCAGATTCCCACAAAGGAGCATTTTGGATACAATGCGGTTGGATTTAGAAGTAAAGAGGCAGATAAGCTCATGGACGAGTTAAGATTTACTCTTGATCGCTCAAAGAGAAAGATAAAGATTCAAAAAGTGCAGTATTTAATAGTCAAGGAGTTTCCATATCTATTTCTATATCGAGTTTTACGAATTTGGGCTGTTAATGATAAGATAAAAGGTATAGAGCCAACTCCTGTCGAGTTTTTCTACGAGCCTGAAAGGTGGACTATTTCTGAGTAGTTTGGATTGTGAATTTTTAGTATGAGTAGATTCCAAGGAGGGATGGGGGAAGATGAATAGAAGGGTTTTTTTAGCAGGAATTTTGTTTATTGCTATTTTGGGCTTGAATGGTGTAGTTTTTTCAGCTTCTGTTCCTGATTATGGGGGAAGAATAGTTGAGGCACATCAAGCGGAACCCATACTTCTCAATCCTATTCTTATAGTTGATAAGCCCTCTTATGATGTGTGTAGTTTGATATATTCTTCCTTGTTTAGATGGAATGATGATGGAGAATTAGAGCCAGACTTAGTGGAAAAGTATGTTTTATCTAGCAGTGAATTGACGATTTATTTGAAGAAAAACGTAAAATGGCAAGATGGTACTCCGCTTACTGCTTGGGATGTCAAGTTTACTATAGATGAGATAATGAATCCTGCTAATGCTTCTGCTCTTGCTTCAGATCTTTCTATTATAGATAGAGTAGAAGTTGTTTCAGATTACGTTTTAAAGTTTTATTTGAAAAAGCCGACGCCGGTTATACTGTCAAAACTAACTTTTGGAATTTTGCCGAGAAAGTTCTGGTCCGGAGAGAGGTTAAGGGATAGTGACTTGAACAGGAGTCCTATAGGAAGCGGACCTTATATTTTTAGTGTTTGGAAGAGTGGCCAGTATATAAAGTTATATGCAAATCCTCGTTATTATGGTGGAGAGCCTTATATTACTAAGTACTATTACGCGATTATTCCTGATCAAACTGTTGCTTACTTTAAGTTTTTGAAAGGAGAAGTTGACGTTGCATACTTAAAGAATGAAGATTTTGAACAGTTGAAAAATCGGTTAAAAACAGAGCCTGAATATTGTCATTTAGCGGAGTGTTTGGATCAGGGTTATGATTATCTCGGTTTTAACTTGAGAAATCCCCTGTTGAGTGATGTGCGGATAAGGAAAGCGATAGCCATGGCGATCAACGTTGATGAGGTTATAAAAACTATATACGGTGGATATGCAGATAGAGCGACTGGTCCTTTCATAGTGGGAAGTAAATGGCTTGATCCAGATGTGAAGGGGTATAGGTTCAATCCTGAAGGGGCTAAAAGGTTATTGCAAGAAGCTGGGTTTGTAGATAGAGATGGTGATGGAATAAGGGAGGGGAAAAATGGGAGTTTAAGGTTTGAACTTATTTTGAATCAGGGAAATTGGAGAAGATATATGACGGCGGTTCTTTTACAAAGGCAGCTTGCCAAGGTTGGAATTGATGTTCAAATAAGAATGCTTGAGTGGGGAGTGTTTGTGGACTTTGTAAAAAAGGGAAGATTCGACATGGTACTTGCAGGTTGGGAGTTAACTCCTGAACCGGACGACATATACAGTATCTGGCACTCATCATGTATTCCTGATGGGAGTGGTATGGGAGGCAATAACTTTCTTGCTTACATGAACCCAGAGGTTGATAAGCTTCTTGAAGAAGGAAGATATGAGATGGATGAATCAAAGAGAGTTCAAATTTACAGAGAAATTCACAAAATATTGGTGAACGATGTGCCATGTGTATTTTTGATTTCACCCCATAAATTGATTGCTGTTTCAAGTAGAATTCGTGGTATAAAGGTTGGAAGATATGGAGTAAGAGGAAGCCTTGCTAAATGGTATATTCCGCAACATCTACAGGTAAGGTAATTACGGATGTTGATTTGTTGGACAGATTGAGCTCATTTTTGATAGATTAAGTATGTGTGCAAAGAGGTGTGGAGAGAGTTGTAGAGTTAGAGAGGGTAGGAGTTGGGTTGGTAAGGTGTTGAATATCTGTTTAACTTATAGGTTAGGAAAATTTCTGTTTACAAGAAAAGCTTAGTTGGAGGTGTGGGGTTGGTATGAAAAGGAGTACCTTTAAATTTGTTATTGCGAGCCTCATTTTTGTATTTGGAATGAGCTTAGTGCTTTTTCAATTAGGATGCGGACAAAAGTTTGCAAGAGATCCGTACATATTGGTTAGAAGGCTTGCAGCTGATGCTTCAAAATTAAATCCAGTTCTTTACACGGATGCTTACTCTGGAGAGATATGCGATTGGATATTCCCGCCGCTTGTGACCTATAACGACAAGTTTGAGTTGCAGCCCGAGCTTGCAGAAGGGTGGGTTATCGAAGAAAAAGCTCACTTTTATCTCAAGGGCGGTTTGTCTGCTCAAGATGTATATGCGAATTTTATGAAGGCACTTGATGAGGGGAAGGTTGATAGGAATCTCATAGATGATGTGAAGGTAGTAGCGCCGGATGAGATCGTTGTAACTCTTACCAAATTTAAAGATGATGCTTACAAGATTATGGAAGGAGTGATTCCTGAGGAAAATTGGAGAAAGATTACGAGAGTGAAGGTTGTCTTTCACGGTAAAGATGTTGGAATAAATCAGGATAAGCCACCTTACAAGTGTCCATGGGATTCGAACAAGAATTTTACAGTTGGAGCGCTTGTAAAAAAAATGAAAGAGGATGTGAAAGGTGGAAAGTTGCCTATAGCATATGTGAGCTTTTTGACCAAGGTTAGCTTTGAGTTTTTGTATCTAGATGAGTTGAATGAAACTAAGGCTTGGGAGGTAGTAAAGGCTTATCTTCCAGATGGAATAAAGGAAGCTAGATTTGTAAGATTAAATCTAAAGAGGATATGGGATCAGCCACTAATAGTGTTTAAGCTTAGGAAGGGTATTAAATGGCATGATGGTACTGAGGTTACTGCAGATGATGTTAAGTTTACTTATGAGAAAGTTATAGATCCAAATACTGCTACAGTGAGGGCTTCTACTTATAGAGATGTCCGTGAGGTTAAGGTGCTTGATAAGTACACACTTTCTATTCTTTACAATAAACCTTATGCCCCGTGTGTATCTAGTTGGTATATGATTGTTCCCAAGCACATATTTGAAAAGGAACCTGATTTTAACAACAGTAAGTACAACAGAGAACCTGTGGGTTGCGGACCTTACAAATTTGTAAAGTGGGTTTCTGATTCTTACATAGAGCTTGAAGCAGTAGATACTTATTGGCGTGGTAAGCCACCTTTCAAAAAGATGATATTCAAGATTTTGCCGAATAATGTCTCTGCGTTCAACGAACTTTTGGCTGGGCAGATAGACATTTTGGGGCTTACTCCTTATCAGTGGAAATTCCAGACAAACAATGCACGCTTTTTGAATAATTTTAATAAGTATAAATACATGACTCCGGGGTACGGATACATAGGTTACAATTTGGATCCAGAAAAGTGCAAATTGTTTTTGGACAAGAGAGTTCGTCAGGCACTCAGCTATGCCATAGACAGAGATGCTATAATAAAAGCTCTTGATTACGGCTTGGGAGAAAAGTGTTACTCACCAATTCATCCATCAAGTTGGGCTTATAATCCTAATGTCAAAAAATATGAATACAATCCAGAACTTGCGAAGAAACTTTTGGCAGAAGCTGGATGGAAGGATGTTGATGGTGATGGAATTTTGGAAAAAGACGTAGACGGTGATGGAAAGCTTGATAAGTTTAGATTTACACTTATGACGTCTGCAGGTAGTGATGATATTAAGAAGAGAGCAGAGTTAATCCAATCTTATTGGAAAAAGATAGGAGTTGATTGTCAACTTAAGTTTATAGAGTGGACGGTATTTTTGAAAAATTACGTGTATCCAAGAAACTTTGAAGCAATAATGCTTGGGTGGGCTTTAGGAATGGATCCAGATCAGTATTCTATATGGGCGTCAGATCAGATTGAGGGTGGATTTAACCGCATAGGTTATGTTAATCCAGAGGTTGATAAGATTCTTGAAGAGGCACGTGAGACTTTTGATAGAGAGAAGCGTAAAAAACTCTATTGGAAGTTTCAGGAGATCATTGCAGAAGATTGTCCTTATACTTTCTTGATGATAGGTCCAAGCTTGGTGGCAGTTCATAAGAGAATTTTGAATGCCAAGCCCACAGCAATAGGATTGTTTAGTTATGATAACTTCTACAAGTGGCATGTTGATCCTGCTTATGTGCAAAAGTAGGAATGATAAAAAAGTTTGTTAACGAATTAAAAGTAAGGAGGCGGGATGGATGTTTACCTACATAATAAGGCGCATACTTTACATGATCCCCACTCTGTTTGGAATAACGTTGATAACGTTTTTAATAGTAAATCTTGCTCCCGGAGAGCCAGCAGCTTTAGATGCCTCCAAAATGAACCCAAATATATCAGCAGAGGATATAGAAAAATTGCGTAAGATTTATGATTTGGACAAGCCAGTCATGTACCGTTACTTTAAGTGGTTGAAAAAGATTCTCACCTTAGACTTCGGGGAATCCTTCAAAGATGGAAGAAAGGTGTTGGACAAGATTGCAGAAAGAATTCCAAATACTCTGATTCTAAATATTTTAGCAATAATAGTCTCGTTTGCCATAGGTGTGCCGCTTGGAATAATGGCAGCAGTGTGGCGAAATACGTGGTTTGATAAGATTACCACGGTGTTAGTGTTTATAGGTTATTCGTTACCGGGATTTTGGTTTGCTTTGATGTTGATATTGGTGTTTGGTGTTAAATTGGGCTGGTTGCCAATTTCTGGAATTCACACCATAGGTGCAGAAGAGTGGCCATTTTGGGATAGGTTTATAGACCTTTTAAAACACTTAGTGATGCCTGTTATAGTTTTTTCAATTGGTTCATTCGCTTCTCTTTCTCGTTACATGAAGATGAGCTTGTTGGATGTTATAAATCAGGATTACGTCAGAACTGCTCGTGCAAAAGGAGTTCCAGAGTGGAAAGTTATTTATTGGCACGCTTTGAGAAATGCTCTTATTCCCATAGTTACATTGTTCGGTTTTATGCTTCCTGGATTAATAGGTGGAAGCTTTATTATCGAGACCATTTTTGGATTTCCGGGGATGGGACGCCTTGGTTACGATGCTATTATGAATCGTGATTATCCAACTATAATGGCAATAAGTGTTATAGTGTCATTTTTGACGTTGCTTGGGAATTTCTTAGCGGATGTATTGTATGCCCTTGTAAACCCAACTATAAGATACGAATAAAATAAAAAAGTTGAAAACAGTGTAAGGAGGGCGAAGATGGTGGCAGAGAAGGCAAAAAATGAAGTAAATAAGAAGTATGCTCACAGAACGTATTTTCAAATGGTAACGCGGAGATTTTTTAGAAATGGTGTGGCTGTTACAGGTTTTATAATAGTTGCTTCCTTAATACTTGTAGCAATATTTGCCCCTTACATAGCAACTCATGATCCAATAGCTACGAATCCTGATGAAAGTTTACAACCACCGAGTGCAAAACATTGGTTTGGAACGGATCAATTGGGGAGAGATGTTTATTCGCGTATAGTGTACGGAGCACGTGTTTCACTGTTTGTTGGTTTTATTTCAACGGGTATATCTGTAACTATTGGAATAATAATAGGAAGTATTGCAGGTTATTACGGTGGATGGATTGATGACTTGATTTCACGTTTTATAGAAGTTATGATGTGCTTCCCTACGTTCTTTCTAATTCTTACTATTATGGCATTTTTCAAACCCTCAATTTGGACGGTGTTGGTTGTCATAGGAATAACTTCTTGGACAGGTGTTGCACGTTTGATAAGAGGGCAGATTTTGCAGGTAAAGGAGATGGAGTATGTTCAGGCTGCTAAAACTCTTGGAATGAGCGATGCAAGGATAATTTTCAGGCATATTTTGCCGAATGCCATAACTCCAGTTTTGGTTAGTGCAACGCTTTCAATTGGTGGTGCTATATTAACAGAGACAAGTTTGAGCTTCTTGGGACTTGGAGTTCAGCCGCCTAATCCGAGTTGGGGTAATATCTTGTCCGATGGACAGCAGTTTATTCAGACAGCTTGGTGGCTCTCAACCTTCCCCGGAATCGCGATATTTTTAGCAGTTCTTGGATACAACTTGATGGGAGAAGGTTTGAGAGATGCTCTTGATCCAAAATTGAAGTAATGGTTGGTAAAGGATTTAAGTAGATTAATGGGGGGAAGAAGATATGGCAATTCTTGAGGTTAAGAATTTGAAGGTTTACTTTAAAACAGAAGAAGGAATTGCAAAGGCTGTTGATGATGTTAGCTTTTCTGTTAATGAAGGGGAGGTTTTGGGAATAGTTGGAGAGTCTGGAAGTGGAAAGAGTGTGACGTCGCTTGCTGTCATGAGGTTGCTTCCGGGAAATGCACAAATTGAGGGGGAGATTCTATTTAAGGGTAAGAATTTGTTGGGGTTGCCAGATGATCAGATGCGCCAGATAAGAGGGGCCGACATATCTATGATATTCCAAGAACCTATGACAGCTTTAAATCCGGTTTTTACCATTGGATACCAGATAATGGAGGCAATACTTTTACACCAGGATGTGACGGAGGAAGAAGCAAAAGAAAGAGCTGTAGCCATGCTTGAGAGGGTTGGGATTCCAGCAGCACGTGATAGATTATGGGCATATCCGCATGAATTTTCTGGTGGAATGAGACAACGTGTCATGATAGCAATGGCGTTGGTTTGTAATCCGTCGCTCCTCATAGCTGATGAGCCAACAACTGCTTTGGATGTTACAATACAAGCACAAATTTTGGATTTGATGAATGAGTTGAGAAAAGAGTTCAAATCTTCAATTATTCTGATTACTCACGATATGGGAGTTGTTGCAGAGACAAGTGATAGAGTTATTGTTATGTATGCGGGTAAGATAATGGAAGAAGCTGATGTATTTGAATTGTTTAAAAATCCACTTCATCCTTATACAAGGGGCTTATTGGCTTCTATTCCGCGTTTGGATGTTAAGACCGATGAGCGTTTGAAGACTATCCCGGGAGTTGTTCCAAGTGCTTATGAGATGCCCAAAGGCTGTCGATTTTGTACAAGGTGTTCTGAAGTTATGGATATATGCCATGAAAAGACACCACCTGTTGTTGAGGTTGCTAAGGGACATAAGGTGGCTTGTTGGAAGTTTGCCAAGTAGTGTGTACAGGGGGGAATAAAGGTGGCCAAAAAAGGAGAAGTCTTGTTAGAGGTAAATGATTTGAAGATGTACTTTCCGGTTTTTAAAGGTATATTTAAAAGGGTTGCAGGTTACATAAAGGCTGTGGATGGCGTTACGTTTTTTGTTAGAAAGGGAGAAACTCTTGGGCTTGTTGGAGAATCTGGATGTGGTAAATCTACAACTGGAAGGGCTATTATTCGTTTGTACAAGCCTACTTCAGGAGAGGTGTTCTTCGATGTTCCAGAGGAGATAAAGGAAAAGATAAGGGCTTATGAAGAGGAAGGACGTGAGAAAGAGGCAGCTTTATTGCGTGAGCGTTATGATCTTGCGAAGATGCCTGATAAAGCTTTGAAGCCGTATCGTAGAAAAATACAGATGATATTTCAAGATCCGTATGCTTCCCTCAATCCTAGGATGACGATTGGAAATGCCATTGAAGAGGTTTTGAGAATACACGGGATTGGAGATACTTATGAAGAGAGAAAAAAGAAGGTTTTAGAGCTTCTTACAAAAGTTGGGATAAGAGAGGAGTATGTTAATCGTTATCCACATGAATTCTCTGGTGGACAAAGACAGCGTATAGTTATAGCGCGTGCACTGGCGGTTAACCCAGAGTTGATAATTGCGGACGAGGCGGTTGCTGCTCTTGATGTTTCAATTCGTGCCCAGGTATTGAACTTAATGCAAGATCTTCAAGAAGAGTATGGATTAACGTACATATTTATATCACACGATTTATCGGTGGTACGTTACATAAGTGATAGAATTGCAGTAATGTATTTGGGAAATATGGTTGAGATTGCTCCGGCAAATTCTATATATGATATGCCACTTCATCCTTATACTAGGGCTCTTCTTTCTGCTGTACCAATACCGGATCCAGAGATTAGAGATAAGAAAAAGAGGATAATATTAGAAGGAGATGTTCCTTCGCCTCTTGCTAAGCCTTCTGGTTGTCCATTTCATCCACGATGCTATGAGAACATGGGTGTTATATGTGCTACAAAGGTGCCTCAGCTTGAAGAGATACTACCGGATCACTGGGTGGCTTGCCATAAAGTTTCAAAAGAAAAGGATAAGATAAGGAAAGAGTGGGAGAAACTTCAAAGGGAGAAAAAGGCGAGGGAAGGTGTATCGGAACAGGAAGCTGGGGCAAAAAGCTCTACTTCAAAATCTAAAGGAAAAAGAAAAGGTAGATAGTTTAAACGAGTGGGAGCAGCAATGGATGTGGAGGATAAGGCAAGGGTTTGCTTGACATTTTCGCCGTATAAGGCTTTTTTGTTGGCGCTTGAGGGAAGAGAAGTTTTTACAGTAGGTGATTTTATTGTAAAGTTGGGGATATTTGGGGCAAGAGTTACCCGGATATCCCCATTTTTTATTCTAAAAAGAAATAAATGGGCAGCGTTTGAACTTGAGGGATATCTGATTTTAAAGTGTGCCTTAAGAGATGTGATATTGAGGGATTTACCTCTGACTGCTTTGGTTGATAGAGTTACAATTTCGAAAAAGATTGAAATTTTAAAAGTGTATGCTCAAGAGATTGCGAATGATAGAATTAAGTTGATGCCTATAAATCTTTTGAGTGGAGTTGATAAGTGGTTAAATTTCTTTGCAAATGATGAGATTGTGTATTCGAAAGATGGAGGAACTACTGCTTTTTCCTCAGAAGTGGCAAACGAGATGGAATTTTGGGAAAAGTTAGCAAAGCTAACAGGAAAAAGTTTTCGTTTAGATTGAAGTTTTTACTGAAAGGTGGCTTTGATGGATGAAATGTTTAACAGATTCCATAATGCCAATTTGAAAACTAGTTTGAAGGCTTTTAATTTTGGCGGGGACTACTTGCTTACCGGATGCATAGGTTGTGGTAAAACGAGGATTCTTTCGCATTTGGTTAAATATTTTAGAAAGAGGGGATATTTAATATCTGGGGTTATTCAGCCAAGAGTTTTTTTGCGAAACGTTGAGTGTTACGTATTGGTAGATATCGATTATCAGTTGATATTACCTTTTATGTTAGGAGTTGAAGTTCTAAAAGAATTCAGAAGGTCAGAGTTAAAAGAGTTGTTTTTGCCGTATTTGTGTTATCTCAAAAAATTTGGATTTAAGTTTGATTTTTCGAATATTGAGAGATTTAGGAAGTGGTTGGTGTTCAATAGTTCACTGGAGTATATAAATTTTAAATTTGATGTGTGTAATATAGGTGTGAAAGTGAAAGATACACCTTTTAATGGAATCGCATTTTTTTACGATGAGTATGGTAGTTTTGAGGAAAAAGGATTGGTAAGTTTTAAAAAAATTTTGTTTTTTTCAGAGGCTTTGCGAAGCATGACGTATGAGTTACAGCTTGACTTTAAAAGGTTTATAATAGTAAGAAATAAGTTAATTAGTCAAACTAATTTTTTAGATAGATACAAAAGTCATATTGGAGATTTTGTTGCAAATACTGTTGGAGGTGATAATTATTACGAATTATCAAATATTTTAAAAAAAATGGGGGTTGAAATCGTTAATGGACTTGATTGAATTTGCCAAAGAGTTTGTGCGTTCGTTTTTGAATATGTGGGTAGATTTCTCTATCTGGTTTCTCTTGGGAATGTTTGTGGCTTCGGTTATCGAAGTTTTCTTTAAGGTTTCGAGTCTTAAGAATGTTGGAATTTTTAAAGCTGCCGTAATAGGAGTGCCGCTTCCGATATGTTCTTGCTCCATAGTACCTATTACAAATAGCATAGTTAAAAGTGGGGCAAAGGTTGAGGCAGCTATGAGTTTTTTGATTAGTACGCCTATGACGGGTGTTGATGCAATTATTGCGACTTGGGCGGTGTTTGGCTGGGAGTTTGCTTTTTTGAGAGCAGGGATTGCTTTTTTAGCTGGAGTTTGTGGTGGTTTGCTTTTCAAGTTCTTTGGTGAGGCACTTGTTGAAGGAGCTGAAGATCTTGAAGCTGGTGTTGATGGCAAGGAAGAAAAAGTTAGGTTGAGCTGTAATAGTGCTTGCTGTCATCATCATTATCATGAAGAAGATTCTCTTTTTCATTCCCATCATTTAGATCACGATAAAGGAGATGCTACCATCGATAAATATAGTGGTAAAGAAAGGATATTGAAAAAAATGAATTCCCTAGTAAAAAAATTCTTTTTTGAACAGCCGGCAGAGTTACTGGATACTCTTCTTATAGGATTGATGATTTCGGCATTCTTTTCCGTTGTATTCTCACATTTTAAGTATATAGTTTTAAAACCTCCATTGGCTTATTTTGAAATACTTTTTCTAGCTTTACCAATGTATGTGTGCTCTGTGTCAAGTGTTCCAATTGCTGCCTCTTTAGTGCTAAGTGGTTTTAGTGTTGGATCAGCTTTTGTGTTTTTGCTGGCAGGGCCTGCTACAAATGCTATTACTTTGCGTTTTGTGTGGCAAAGATTTAAATTAAGGGGGTTTTTGGTTTATTTTGGTGTAGTGGTCGCAGCTTCTTTGGTAGGTGCTTTTCTAGTGGATAGTTTAGGATTTAAAGTTGCATTTGCAGAGAGTAGCGCTAAAGGGGGAAGCTATATTAATGTGATCTCTGCTGTGCTACTAGCTGCAATGATGGGATATGCGTTAATTAGAAAGTTGCGCTAACTTTTTTACTTGAACTTTACAATCGTAACTCCACTGTCTCCTTCGCCCCATCTTCCTGCTCTGAATGACTCAACGTAGGGAAGTTTTTTCAGCTCGTCTTCCACCATTTTGCGAAGAATACCTGCTCCTTTTCCATGGACCACTCTTACTTCGTTCCATCCAGCTGCGTAGGCATTAGAGAGAAAATCCAAAAGCTTTTCGCGAGCTTCTTCTTTAGTGAGGCCTCTGAGGTGCACTTCAGGTTTAGTTGATATGGTAGGATGTCTGTCAGGGGTGTGATCTGAGAAGTGCTTATCGATGTGAGATCCTAGCTCTTGTGATTTTGTTGTCAATTTTACTTTGTCAACAGGAACTTCAATAGAGAGAAACTCGTCGCTTATCAGACATGTTCCCTTATCACTGTTAATTTGACGAACGACATAAGTAGAACCTTCAAACTCAACTGTGTCACCAACCTTCAATTTTTTTAGTGATGAATCCACTATTGAGGCTACCTCTTTTTTGAAACGAGTTTTTTCTTCTACGAGTTGCGCTTTTAGTTTATGAGGTGCATCAGAATGTAAGGTTTTGGACTCATCAGATTTTGATTTGCGGATTGTTGATTTTTTGTTTGAGACGTGGCTGTCCTTGGTGTGGATTTCTGATGAGTTCAATCTCTTTATTTTTCTCTCAAGTTCGGAGATTCTATCCAAAGAGGCTTCGTATATCTTTTTTATCTCCTGTTGCTTTTCTTGTTCGAGCTTGAGCTTGTAGGACTCAAGTTTTTTCTTCTCTTCTTCCAACTCTTTTAATATGCGTTTTTGAGTTTCTAGGTAGTTTTCATATGCTTGCTTCATCTTAACTAGAGCAGAAGCAAGGTTTGCTACACGACTAAATTCACTTGATAAGTAGGAATTTGCTTTCTTAATGACTTTTACAGGAACACCCATCTGATGCGCCATCTTTATTCCCCAACTCTGAGAAGGTGTACCGTACACTAAACGATAAAGGGGCTTTAGCTTCACGTCATCTATTACTAAAGAAGCAACTGTGACTCTGTCATCTTCAAATGCCCAGACTTTAAGTGTTGGAAAGTGGGTTGTTACGGCAACATGATTTTTATTCTCTATTAAGTGTTCTATTACTGCTTTTGCAAGGGCACTTCCCTCTTCGGGCTCTGTGGAGGCTCCTATTTCATCTACGAGAATCAAGGAATCTTTTAGATGACAAAACTGTGCTAAATTTTTGGCATGCGCTCCAAATGTGCTAATTTCTCCCGTGATTTGATAATCTCCAACGTCTACACCAAGGGCTTGATAATTGGGAATTTTGGCAGTGTAGGCAAGAATTGGAATGTTATACTCCTTTGAAAGGACTGCTATTGCAATCGACTTCAAAAGGACAGTTTTGCCGCCCATATTTGGCCCTGTAATTATCAGGCAGCTTTTTATCTCTACATCGTTTGGAACGCAATTTTTCACTAAAGGATGACGCAACTTTTCAAGTTTCAAAATAGAGCTTTCTTGTGGAATTGATGCCTTGTGCTCTTCCATAAACTTTGCTTTGGCTTCAAGTATTGCTAGAGTGGTAGCAAATGATATTAGATGCTTTATTGCGTTGAGGTTAATTCTAAAAAGAGATGCAATTTCTGCTAAGATTTTGCTTTCCTCTTCTCTGATAAGCTCTTCTGTTTCAGTTAGTGCTCCGTTCACCTCAATTAACTCTTTTGGTGCAATAAAAAGATTTCCAGACTGAGTCTTTGCCATTATTGCTCCATCAATCTCATGAGCAAAGTTTCCTTTAATCAAAATGGTTGGTTGACCGTGTTTAAAAAAGATGTTGTTGTCTGCAAGGAATTTTCTGAATTTATCGAGAATACCTCGTTTTTTATGGTTTAATTCATTTGTCAACTTTCTCAGACGCGAATAAAGTTTTTTTAATGTAGGGGTTGCATCCTCTTTTATTGAACCTGTAGGTGTTAATTTGCTAAGAGTGAATTTTGCAGTGTGCAAAGATTTATTTATATCTTCAAATGATAAGCTGGATTCGATGGGAAGTTCGAGAAGTTTTGAGTTTTCCTGAAGTTTTGTGGAGATTTGTTTAATTAGGGTTGCTACTTCAAAATAGTCTTTTGCAAATGAAAGGTTGGGAAGTTGTGAAAAAGCCTGAAAAGCTTCTTTTGAGCAGGAAAGGTTTACACTTAATCCACGTTTTCTAAATTCAATAAGGGCTTCATAGTTTGCAGTCTTGAGTTTATTAGATGAGTTTCTAATTTCTTCTTTTGCAGGGAAAAAGTCAGTATATGTTGCAAGATAATTTAAAAAATTTGGCCAATCTATGTTTTCTAAGTTGCCGTAGATCTTCATAGCACTTAAAATTATAAAAAAGAGCTAAAACTTTTAAAAGAGAATAAGTGTAGGAAGTGACGAAAATGAAAGTTAGAAAAACTAATCAAAATGTTTTTTCAAAACGTGCTGAGGGTGAAGTGAAAAAGCTTTTTATGATAGCAATTTTATTGGTGGCATTTTTTGCATTTGCTTGGTGGAAATGGATGTTGTCAAGTCCGTTAGATTTAAGGACGAAAGCTGTCAGGAACACTACTTATACAGTTGTAGGAATTGTAGATAAAATTGCTTCTAAAGGTGACTGGGCATGGTATAGGTTGAGGTGCAAAACGGGACATGTTTGGATAAAAACTTTGGCTTTGCCTCCGTCTGAGGGAAGTGCAGCCTTGGTTTGTGGAGTGTTTGAAGGGAAGGAAGCTTCTAAACGTCAAAAAAGAGAGGGTGTAAAGTGGGGAAAGTTTTGGCTGGTGGAGAATTTTAGAATGCCTTTATTTGTCTTTTTTGCAGAGCTGATTTCTAAGTAGCTTATTATTTGTTCGTATTTTATGTAAAGAGGTGAAAATTGTGTCGAGATTATTCGATTTCTACAACTACTTTGCTAGGAGTTACCTATTTAGTAAAGAAAACATAGACCGGAGAAAGTGGGAATTTGGTTTGCTAGAGAAGTGGATTAATGGGAGTAAAATTCTAGATTTAGCAGGTGGCGGTGGAGTTTTGGCGCACGTTGCTCAGAAAAAAGGATACGATGTTGTGTTGGCAGATTTGGCTTTTGAATTGGTTACCTCGTCTGAGGTTGATAAAAAGATTTGTTGTGATGCGAAGTATTTACCATTCAAAGAATCTTCTTTCGATGTGATTTTGTTTTGGGGTAATCCTTATCCTCATTTCTCGATTATTGATTTTCACATGTGTTTGCTGGAAGTAAAGCGAGTGTTAAAAAAAGGTGGAAGGTTTATAACAGCTGTGTTTGATTTTGTTAAGTTAGGTGTTGAAAGAAATTACAAAATGAGGTTAGATGAAGGGGACCATTACAGTATTCAAAAAAGCTTTGATCCGTTGACTTTAAAGGTTGAGCGCCAGTTTGTGAGTAGAGATAGGGGGATAGTGTCGAACTTTGAATTTTACCTTTGGAGTCCGGCTTTTGTTGAGGCATGTGCACGTATTGTTGGTTTGAGACGCCTTGAAGCGAGAACGTATTATGAAGATAAGAGTTGGCTTATTGTTTATGAGAAGTAAGAAGGTGATTTGGTGAGAGGTTTTACACTTCTAGAGTTATTGTTATATCTTGGATTGACAGTTGCGGTTGCTTCAGTAATTTATTCAAACATAAAAATGATGGAGTATAGTGCTTATAAAGCAGCAGAGTTCAGCGTTAACTGTTTAAAAAGTTCTGTTGCTTACTGGAGTTGCAGGGTTGTGAAAAAGGTAGATGAATTAACGAATGGGTGGAGAGTTACACTTTCTAACGGAGAGACTTTCGATTTATATGAGGGAGAATTTGAGACTGGAGATTCGGCAAAGTTTTTAACCCATCTTGTCAACAATGGCTTGATAGACCCTGAAGTTATTAAAACTGATAAATTTAAGTTAATAGTAAAGAAGGGGGGATCACTTATAGGAAAATTTTACATGACTGTGGAGATTGAGTATTTAAATTAGAGGCTATTGTGCTAAGAGTAAAAATTACGGGGGGATTAATTGTGAGATTTAAAATGAGGGGGATTGGTTTATTAGAAGTGTCGATGTTAGTGGCAGTTGTATTGGTGATAGCGTTTGGTTTGCCGGGAGTGGCTGAGTTGTCCTTGAATGTTAATAGATCCACTCAGACTTTGAATGTTGAAAAGGTAGCAGAAGGGTTACTAGATCGCATTTGTTCTATATATGAATCTGGAAAAAGGGTAGCAGCTGGTACCTATGAGTTTACAGAAGGAGGAGTTGATTACAAAGTTGAAGTGAGTAGGACTTCTGAAGATGGAGTTGATAGAGTTGAGATAAAGGTTTTACCTTTAAATGGTGCTAGCTTGAATTTTAAAAGGGAGCTACTTCTTGCTGTAAAGGGAGATAAAGAGGAAAAGTTGATTGATGATGGTAGTTATACGGTAAGTGATGGTAGTTTAGAAGATACTGATGGAGACAGCGGGGATAGTGGAAATAGTCATCACAGAAGGCGTAGAGGTGGGAGTAGAAGGAGACATAGACCTGGTAGGTGGGATTGGTGCAGGTGATTTTACTAGGTTTGAAAAAGTTGAGATCCCAGTTTTTACTTGAAGAGTTACTATTGATATTTGTAGTGGTTATTTTGAGCATAGGGATTTCGCATGTGATATATTTGCTTCACAAAGTGGAAATTGAAACAAGAGATTTTCAAAAAATTTCGTTGATGTTGCAAGATGCAATGAGATTGAAAGGCGTATTTTTAGAGGTTGTGGCTTTAGAAGGAGGAGAATTTGTATATACTGATGGACGTAGGTTGAGGCGAGATTTTTCAAATGGAAAGTTGAGGCTAGTAGATAATAGCGGCAATTTAGTGTGGGAAAGTTTATCAAACTTTAAGAAAGTTGAGTTTGCTGTGGATTATTCTTTTTGCACTTTTGAAATTAAGTTGATTGATAGAGATTATGAGTATGGTTTTAGTCTTGTTCGAGTTGTTAATTAACAATATTGGTAATTACGGTGGTGCTGGTAGTGAGAATAATGAAAAAATTGGGGCAGGTATTTAGAAAAAGAGCTAATATAGGTTTATTTTTGCTTGTTATATCGATAATATTTATATTAATAAATTTTCTTGTAGGATATCCCTCTAGATTAACGAGCATAACTATATCAGATAACATTTTAAGGACTGGAAAAATTGTGGGAAGAAATCTGTCTTTTTCAGAATTTGTGTATGGTAAATATTTGAAAAAGGTTGATGATTTTAATGAAGATTTGAAAAGATCTTTTAAAAATCTAGAATATGATTACTGTTGTAATGGAGGCATACCAACGAATGAAGTAGTACGGACAGTAGAAAACAAGGTTGAAGAGTTTTTCGAGAGCAATGATAAATTTGAATATGAGAAGGAAATGTGGGATGTTGAGTGGAGTTCCAGTACAAGTGTTTGGGTAAATGGGCCTTCTACTAGCGAGATAAAGATATTTTTTTTCATTTTTAGGTATATAGCTTATGATTATACTGTCACAGTTGAAATTCATGCTGCTTACCCCAGTGCGGAGTTGAGAATTTTAGATGGAGTGTATAGATTTGCTAAAACAGATGTTGAGTTGTATATAGATGTGTGGGGAGGAGACCCCATACCTTTTGGGTGTATAAATTGCGAAAACACAGAACCGACGGTGGTTCGGATAAGGCGGAAGGTAGATTTTGATATGAATGTTCACTTCATAAAGTAGAGGTGGTATTAGTGATAATTTCAAGAATGAAGCCTGTTTCGGAGTTGTTGGATTATGTGGCAGGGGAGGAGAAGATATTTTTAATAGGGTGTGGAATATGTGCAACTTACTGTGCTTCTGGTGGAAAGAGAGAATTGATGTTTGTAAAAAAAGTGCTAGAAGATGCTGGAAAAACTGTCACCGGAATGCTTGTTGTTGAAGGAGTTTGTGTTGTTGGACGTACTAAAAAGCACCTTGAATATTATCCAGAGGCTTACAATTCTGATAGTATAATGGTTTTTTCATGTGGTACTGGAATTAGTGTTGTTGCAGATCTTGTTCCTGTAAAGGTTCATCCTGGTACGGATACTTTGTTTTCTGGGGCTATAGTTGCTCCCGGAGTATTTGAAGAAAAGTGCAGTATGTGTGGTAAATGTGAATTGGAGTGGAGTCAAGGCGTGTGTCCTCATACTATCTGTCCTAAAGGAATCTTTAATGGTCCTTGTGGAGGAGTACACGATGGAAAGTGTGAGGTGAATTCTGAGAGAGATTGTGCATGGGCAGTTATGTATGAGCGAGCTAAGAGAAATGGGTGTCTAGATGAGCTTGAAAGGCCAAGGGAGTTTAAAGACTGGCGTGATAACATCAAACCACGAAGGATAGTTGTGAGGAGTGGTAAGATTGTACATCACTGATTACATAGAAAAGCACGGGTTTGTTTATACAGTGGAGTTAACTCCTCCTGTGGTTTTCAGAGAAAAGTTTGAGAAAAAGGTTCAGAAGTTTTCCAAACTTTTCAAATTTATGAATTTCACAGATTTTCAGCGGGGCACGGTTAAAGTGACCTCTTTAGTTGCTGCAATAATTGCAAAAGATTACGGTGTGGAGCCTGTTATACAATTGACAGGTCGGGATAGAAATAGGATTGCAATCCAAGGAGAACTTTTATCAGCTTATGCAATGGGAATAGAGAATGTGTTGTGTCTTACAGGGGATCATACTAGTTTGGGAGGTGACGATCAGGCTAAGTATGTTGGAGATGTAGATTCGGTGCAGATGTTAAAACTTGTAGAGCTTCTTTCATGTGGGGAACTTTATGGAGGTAAAAAGCTTCGCAAAAAAGTTGAATTTTGTGCGGGAGCAGCTCTAAATCATTATTCTGAGCCTAGAGAACTCAACATATTTAAATTACATCAAAAAGAACGAGTAGGTGCTAGATTTTTTCAAACTCAGCCGGTTTTTGATGCAGAGGAGTTTTTAAAATTTTTAGAGGAGGCAAAGCTTAAAGTTCCTGTAATTGCAGGAATAATGCCTGTAAGAAATCTAAAAATGGCAGAGTTTTTAGATAAGAATTTGAGTGGAGTTAAGATCCCAGAGCAGTTGATGGAAAGATTATCAAATGGAGAGGATTACCTTGACATATTTGTTGAGATTCTTAGAGTTATAAAGCCTCATATTGCTGGAGTACATTTTATGATGGCTAAATATGATGAGGTTGCTTACATAGTTGATAAGGTTGGATAGGGGGTGAAGGTAGATTGAAAGGGATACTAATTAGTTGGAGAGGTTTGTTTGTGTTATTGATGATGGGGTTTGCTCTTTTGTCTGTTGCTTATTCTCCTTCACAGGTTGATTATGAACATATGAGTGTAGTTCAGAAGTCTCTTTATGAGGCGAGTAGGATTTACAACGAGTTGATAAGTTATCTGGAATGGCAAATTCGTAATAAGGTGAAGGATCCAAATTGGAAAGAACATATAAGGGATGCAGTGCTTGATATTGTACACTATTTGAGAGTTCCTTATTCGGGAGGATATCTTTATGCTCGAGTAGATGACAGAGCACTAAGAAGTAGAATATACAACTATGACGTTGACAATTACATAGATGTGGAAAAGGAGGTACGGTGGTTAAAGGAGGTTGAAATATACAATGTAAAGGGATGGTTTGGTAGTGGTTATACTGTCAGAATAGATGAAGTGAGTGTTGAGGGAGTAGACAAAAGTGGTAAGGAAATAAAAGTTATTGATAAAAATATAGATTTACCGAGGAAAAAACGTTTCAAGAGAAGTTTGGACGTTATTTTAACAAGAGCTAAGGTTAGAGTAAAACTGCACACTTTAAAGAGAACAGCTTTTGTTCAGCTCATATTTAAAACTGCTACAGTATTAGACATAACTTCTCCATTTTCCAAAGTTTTAGATGGGATTTCTCGAGTTATGAATGCCCCCACTCCAGAGAGTGCACTTGATCAGTTGAAAAAGTTTGCCTCGTTTTTTGGTACGAATGCTTTCGCTGGTGTGGGTGGAGCTTATCATGAGGATTGGGGAATAACCAGAGAGGATTTAATAGCACGTTTAAAAAAGATCAGATTTTACATGGATGGGGATAAAGATGATTGGAAAAAAGCCAAGGAGCTGCTTGATAACTTGATTGATTTTTTAAAAGAGTAAGTAGAAAAGACAAATTAAGAATTAAGGTGGGAATTGATGAAAAAAAGATTAGAAGAGGTGCTGATTTTAGCTATTCTGCTGACTGCGTTCTTTAAAGTTTATATGGCTTCTGTGCTTAAAGAAGCTAGTTTTTATAAAAAACTTGAAGCGGGAAAAGTAAAATGTCTGCTCTGTCCCCACCATTGCATAATTGATCCGGGAAAAAGTGGAATTTGTCGTGTTAGAAAAAACATTGGTGGAAAACTGTATGCACTTACATACGCCCATCCGGTTGCTGTGGCAATTGACCCAATAGAGAAAAAACCTTTATTTCACTATTTACCTGGAACTCCTATTCTTTCGTTGGCAGCTGTTGGGTGTAATATGCGCTGCCTCGGTTGTCAGAATTGGAGAATAGCCATGGCTCATCCAAATGAAGTTGAGAGTATATTCTTACCACCAGAAGGTGTTGTCAAGGTAGCTTTACAAAAGAAAGTTCCTTCAGTTGCTTTTACCTACACTGAAAACAGTGTTTGGTATGAATACATGTATGATATAGCTAGGCTTTGTAAAGAGACTTGTATTACAGAAGTTATGCATTATGGGAATTTTGTTGCTACATTTGAATCAAGGTTACACACGATTAGTATTACTAATGGTTATTTAGAAAAGGAGCCTTTAAAAGAGATATTGCCTTATCTAGATGCTGCAAACGTTGATGTTAAATACTTTGATGAGGAGAAGTACGAAAAGTATACACTGGGTGATTTGAAAACGATTTTGGAGAACATAAAGATCATGAAAGAGGCAGGAGTTTGGGTGGAGTTAACCTACTTGGTTGTACCTACAGTTAATGATGATACAGAGGAGATTAAGGCATTTTGTGAGTGGGTGAAAAAGTTGGATTCAGCAATACCTGTGCACTTTACCCGCTTCTTCCCTGCTTATAAATTGAGGTATCTACCTGTGACGCCATATAAGACTTTACAAAAATGCTATCGGATAGCAAAAAAGGTTGGGTTGGAGTATGTTTATATAGGGAACATTCCGGGAGTTCCAGAGGAAGATACATACTGTCCACGTTGTGGAAAAAAGCTTATAGATCGGGATGGTTATTGGATAAAGGATGTGCATCTAAAGTTTAAACTGATAAGGGGAGAGAACGATAGAAAGGTTTTGAAAGCCTACTGTCCTTACTGTGGCTACCAAATAAAGGGTGTGTGGAGGTAGAGAGGTTGAAGAGGTTGTGGAATGGTGGAGGTAAGATAGTATATAACAAAATTGACATATATTGATTTTGTATTTACAATAAAAGTGCTAGGGGGTAAAACGAAAGATTTATTGTTTCTCCCCCTAATAAAAATTATTCCAAAAGGGGTGATCGGTATGGTGTTAAAAAAGTTCGAGCTTACCCGAGCAAGTAAACTTGTCAAGAGCATGGATTTCGATTTCTTCGCAGGAGGACAATACCATATAAGGCCCGAAAAATTTTTTGAGCTTCTTCGAAATGATGAGGCAGTATTGTTGGATGTTCGCTCTGATAAGGAGCGCACCTTTGTTAAATTCCCATTTGCTATCGAGATACCATTTAATGAGCTATACACCTTGTTTGAGGAAAGTGATGAGAGTGCTTCTTCTAAAATACACACCCTATTGCCTACTGATAAACTTATAGGGATTCTTTGCACCGGAAAGATCCGTGCGGCAATTAGTTGGTTTATTCTCACTTCAAGTGGTTATAATGCACGCTATATAGATGCGACGATTGCTGATTTTGCAGATTTTTCAAAGCCGGGGAAACTTGCAAAGGTGTGGAAATAGATTGATTGTATAAAATGAACTATTCGAGCAAAATTTGAAAAGGCATATCAAGCAATCTGGATGAAAAATGTAAAATAGGAGTGAACTTTATGGCAAATCAACCTCAGGTTCTACCTACTTTATCTCCTACTGGGATGTTATCTTATTTGAAACCCTTAGCTTCCCTCCTAAAAGTGCTTTCAAATCCTAAAAAGCTTATGGTTTGGCTTATTCTTACCAAGCGTCCGCTTGCAGTTTGTCAGTTGGTAGAGGCTACAGGACTTTCTCAGCCTCTTGTGTCGCGTTACTTGAAAGAGCTGCGATATGAAGGGATTGTAGTGGCACGAAGAGAAGGGCAGTTTGTATTTTATGAGGCAGTTCAACTTGCGCCCTTCTCTTCTGCCAATTCACAGCTTTTATCAAATATTCAATTATCCAATGCTGCTTTGGCTATCTTAGAAAATTTGCGCGCCCTAGCTGTTAACATAAAACTCGATGATGAGAGGTTACAGAAAGTACTTGATGTTTGTTCTCTAGCCTCATCGGATGGAGATTGAGACTGCAGGAAAGGGAAGTGATTTTATGGTTGGGTTAAGCATCCATGTTGCATGGTGGGTTTATGTGATTGGATTCGTTTTGTACTTTTTATTTGCTCTTGCAGGGGTTGGAGCTGCGATAGGCTTTGTGCCGATGTTGGCACTACTTGGCATTGATGTGAATTTTGCTAAGTTGATTGGTTTGTCTTCAAACTTCTTTTCTACAATGCCGTCTGCAGTAGCATCCATAAGGCGTGTGTGGCGTTATTGGGTTGCAAGTTTAATTGGTGTGGTTGTTGGCTCATGGATTGCTCCCAAACTTTCTTTTGCACTTCCTAAAAAAACAGTGTTGCTGACAACGGGAGTGGTATTACTTCTGATAGTGTTTTGGCAATTTTTAAAGGCAAAATTTATGAAAACTTCTCAGGATTCTGAATCGGAGTCTCATGATGTACTTTCTGTGAGGAAGATTCTACAGATTGCAGTTGGGACTTTTTTGATTGCTCTCGTAGCTTCTTATGGTGGAATAGGAGGTGGGGCGCTTTATATCCCATTCTTCTCATATATCTTGGGTGGTTCTCACATTGCTTCTCAAGTTGCAAGTACGCTTGTTTTTACCTCATGTTTGGTTGCTTCCGTAAAGTATGCTATTGCGGGTGGTTGGTGGAACTTAGAGGTTTTAAAAGTTCTATTGGTATTTTGGGTGATGGCTTTCTCTGCTGGATATCTTGGTAAGTGGACGAGAGATAAATTATCACCTCGTGCTTTGAACGTAGTATTAAGATGGCTTGTTGCTCTGTGTGCCCTTCTTTTAATATGGAAAGGAGTGAAGTGATGAAATTGCTTGTGGAGGGAAGCAGTGTGAGAAAGGTGATTCTATTTTCGGGAGGTTTAGATAGCTTACTTGCTGCCAAAGTTATAGAGGCAGATACTTTTTTTGCTTTTTACACGCCATTTTTTGGAATGGAGAAGATTTTTTCTTATTGGGCGAAGAATCGTGATAAGTTTGAGAATAAGCCAGTCCTAGTGATAGATGACTATACCGATGAGCTTCTAGGGTTAATATTTGAAGATGAGGCTATGGTTTTGAGAAATCCGACTGAGATTGGTAAGGCTTTGAATCCATGTAAGTTATGTCATCTCAACATGATAAGGATAGCTCACAAGAGCTTCAAGAATAGTGTTATTGCAACAGGGGAGGTTTTGGATGAGAGACCGCTTTCACAAAATAAGAGGGCACTTTTGGATATAGCAGACAAAGTTGAAGTGTTAAGGCCGTTGAGCGCACGTTTTCTACCGGAGACTAGTTGGGAGAGAAGTGGTGTAATTAACAGAAAAAGGTTACTTGCCATTCGCGGCAGATCGAGAAAGGTTCAGACAAAGCTTGCAAAAGAGTGGGGACTTGACTATCCTGCTCCTTCAGGAGGTTGCCTTTTGACAGAGGAGGGTTTTGCAGATAAGTTAATAATTTTTTGGAAAGTTTTGAATAACCAAGCGGCTCGGCGCATTGAGAAGGTGAGGAGGTTGCAGCATGTTTTGTACGCGGCAAAGTTTGCTAGGTTTGCAGCTCTTGCTAACTCTTTCGTATTGTACCAACTTAAGGGAAAGGTATTTGAGAAGGTAGCACGTGTTTTAGTAGATGATAAACTTTTTCACCTAATAGAAACAGCTAGATCAATAGGTTTGTTTGTAGGGGATATTGCTGAGTTTGATAAGGCTAGACGAGTGGTTGACAAGCTTAGGATTGGAAACTGTGTTTTTTCAAAGATAAGAGGTTTGAACATAGACAAACTCCACAAGGTTTTCAAGGTAATTGACTAGGGCAAAAGCATTGACTAAAGCAAATTTTCAGTGTTAAAATAAGATAGCCGGTTCCCAAAGATGGTAGGTGGCGCCTGCCCTAAGTCGGGGGAGTTATCCCCTGAGCCTGCCTGAGGGGTGCACCCCAGGAAAAAGTGAATTAACACAGTTGTGCTGTATTTAGTAATTGGCTGTGTGCCCAATTTTTAGGCTGCGTGGCAGCTAGGGGGTGAAATGCGTGTCTGGGAAAAAGGGAAGAGCAACTCCGCGTCCGGACAAAGTTGAATACGTATCTAAGCTTAAAGAGCGGATAGAGAGTGCTAATGCTATCGTATTTGTCGATTGGATTGGCTTGGATGCGGAGCAGATAAATAAGGTGAGAAGTGAGCTTAAGAAGAAAGGAGTCAAGCCCAAGGTTGTTAAAAACACTCTTTTCAAAATAGCCTTGAAAGAGGCTGGAAAAGAGGAGATAAGCAAGTTGGTTGTTGGGCCAACTATGGTGATGTTTGCCGATGATCCGATAGATGTTTTAAAGAGTGTTGTGGATCTCGGTAAAGAATACGAGCACCTTGTGCTGCGCGGCGTGTATTTTGAGGGTAAGGTTTACGAGAAGAAAGAAGCCGAGGCTCTTGCAAAACTACCATCCAAGCAGGAGCTTCAGGCAATGTTCTTGGGAGTGTTGCAGGCACCTATGCGCAACCTCCTTCACCTTCTCAATGCGCCGAGCCGCTTGGTGAATGTATTGACAAGAAGAAAAGAGCAGCTTGAAGGTTAATTTTATTACTAAGGAAAAAATTGGGAGGTGTTTTAGATGGATAAGGAGCAGCTTATAGAAGCTTTGGAAAAGATGACAGTTGTTGAGTTGAACGATCTTATCAAGACTTTGGAAGATAGATGGGGCGTTAGCGCAGCAGCACCTGTTGCAGTTGCAGCAGTACCTGGCGCGGCAGGTGCAGCAGGCGGAGCAGAGGCTGAAGAAAAGACTGAATTCGACGTAATTTTGAAGAGTGCAGGAAGCAACAAGATACAAGTTATCAAGGCGGTTCGTCAGATAACAGGTCTTGGTTTGAAGGAAGCAAAAGCCCTTGTTGATTCTGCTCCAAAAGCAGTTAAGGAAGGAATCAGCAAAGAAGAGGCAGAAGAGATTAAAAAGCAGCTTGAGGAAGCAGGAGCAGAAGTTGAGGTTAAGTAAAGATGTTAACTTTGCTCATATTTTGGCTCAATGGGGCAGCGCCATATGGCGCTGCCTTTTTTTTTAATTATTGTGGTTAGTCTAGGGATAAAATGCTATAATTTAATATTGAAATCACAACATATTTGATGATGGAGAGTGTTAGATTTGATGGATAAAATGGATTTTGAAGGAGCTAAAGAGATTTTTATGGTATTGAATTTATTGGCAATTCTAGTGTTAATTTTTAAAAGCTGGTATTTTGTATGGGGAATTCTGATTTTAAATATTGCTACCTTGTTTTTTGCGCATCAAGCTGCTGAAGTTTTAAGAAAATTGCTTATAGCTGTTGAGAAGATTTTTGAATATGTGTCTAGAGTGTTGCTGTTTTTTATCTTTTTACTAGTAATAACTCCTATTGGTTTTCTCAAGAGATTTATTTTCAAGGAAGAAAGGCTTAGATTGAAGAATAGTGATACTAGTTGGGAAGAAGTGAATAAGGAGTTTAGTAGAGAGAGTTTTGAAAGGTTGTATTAAGTGGTGGGAGGGTATAGATAAAGAGTTTGGAAAATTTCTCATGGAGAATAAAAAGTGGTGGCTTGTGCATGTGGTTGCTTTGAGCTCACTTACAACGTCTCCAGCTCCGCCTGTTGCACCTTTCATATATACCTTGTTTTAAAGGAGGATAAAGTATGGAAATTCTTGGGATTTCAGCTTTTTATCACGATGCAGGTGCGTGCTTGATAGATGATGAACATCCAGATTTAATAGTAGCAGCAGCTCAGGAAGAGAGGTTTACTAGAGAAAAGCATGATCCTTTGTTTCTTGTTAATGCTATAAACAATGTTCTTAAGTGGGCTGGAACTTTGATAAGTGAGCTAGATGCAGTTATTTTCTACGATAAGCCTTTCCTGAAGTTTGATAGATTGATCGAAACTTACTATGCTTTTGCTCTCAAAGGAGTCTTCCAATTCATTGACTCTATGATGGTATGGATGAAGAAAAAATTGTTTCTGAAGGATAATGTTTGCAGTAAACTCAAAGCGACAGAAAAAAGATTACTTGAAGAAAAGTTTGATGAAGATAAAGTAAGAAATGTTCCCATTCTTTTTACAGAGCATCATTTGTCCCCTGCAGCTAGTGCTTTTTATCCTTCACCTTATGAGAGAAAATACTTCGTTTTGGGGAGTGAGTGAGTTGAAAGGAATAGTTTTGGCAGGAGGACGTGGTACACGTTTGTATCCATTAACCTTGGTTACTAATAAGCATCTACTTCCTGTGTATAACAAACCCATGGTATACTACCCTATTTCTGTTTTAATGTTGGCAGGGATAAGAGAAATTGCAATTGTTACTAACCCAGAGGATATAGATCAATTTAGACGCTTGTTCGGAAATGGGAAAGAGTTAGGACTGGATATTACTTACATCCCTCAAAATGCTCCACGGGGACTTGCAGATGCGGTATATCAGGTAAGAGAGTACGTTGGAAGAGAAAAATTTATGGTTATCCTTGGAGATAATATTTTCTACGGGCACAATTTACCTAAGATTTTGCAGGAAGCGGTTTATCATGTAGAAAATAATGGTGGCGCTGTAAATTTTGCTTACTGGGTGAGGGATCCAGAACGCTTTGGAGTGGTGGAATTTGATGATGAGGGTGAGCCTGTAAGGCTTGTAGAAAAGCCTAGGTATCCACGTTCAAACTGGGCAGTTGTTGGACTTTACATATATGATGAGACAGCATTTGAAAGAATTGAAAAAATAGAGCCTTCTGCGCGTGGAGAATATGAGATTACTTCTTTAAATGAGATGTATCTAGAAGAGAATAAGTTGAGCTTTTATAGGTTAGGAAGAGGATTTGTGTGGTTTGATGCCGGCACTTATGATGCATTTTTGGAGGCGAGTAATTTTGTTGCTACTATTGAAGATAGAGCTGGTTTGATGATTGCCTGTCTTGAAGAAATAGCTTATCTTAACGGTTGGATTGATGAAAAAACATTGATAAGACGGGCAAAGTTATTTAAGGGTACAGAGTACTCAACTTACCTCAAGAATATTGTGAGTGAATATGTAGAGTCATTAAAGTAATCCTTTGGAGGGGGTAAATATGAAGTTTGAAGTAGTATCTACTCACTTTGGTGGTGCAGTTAAAGTAATAAAACAGAAAGTGTTTGGTGATGGACGTGGCTTTTTCATGGAAGCTTATAATAGAGAGGAATTTAAGAGGATTGGTATAGATATAGAATTTGTGCAGGATAATTTGTCTTATAGTGCAACAGCAGGTACATTACGCGGAATTCATTATCAACTTCCCCCAAAGGCTCAAACTAAGTTGGTTCGTTGCATAAAAGGAGTTATTTACGATGTTGTAGTGGATTTACGTCCTAATTCCCTAACTTTTAAGCAGTGGGAAGCTTTTGTTTTGTCTGAGCACAACAAGTTGCAACTCCTTGTGCCGAAAGGTTTTGGACATGCTTTTTTAACTTTGACTGATAATGTGTTGATATATTATAAAGTGGATGAATACTATTCTCCTGAACATGATAGAAGTTTGGCATGGAATGATCCCGATATAAATGTTGAATGGCCTTACTTTGATGAATATGTTTTATCGGAGAAGGATAAAAGTGCCAATGTATTAGTAGATCATATGGAAGAGTTGGAGTTGTTTAGAGGCTAGTGGATCTAATTCAGTGATTTGAAAATTGTAGAGGAAGGTATGTGTTTTACTTTTAAAAAGAGAGAAAGAAACTGTTATTTTACCTTGGAATTTTTAGAGGGGGCGTGTATATGCCGGATATTCTCGCAATAGTTGTAACTTACGGAAAGAGAAAGGAAAAGGTTTTACCTGTGGTAAAAAGAGCTCTTGAAGAAACAGACTTTGTGGTTGTGGTGGAAAATGCGATTGAATGGGAAGGAGTTGAGGAGTATGTTTCTTCCCCAAATTTAAAAGTTATAAAAACTACTAAAAACTTGGGGTCTGCGGGTGGATTTAAGTTAGGTTTGGAGTTTGCAGTATCAAATGTCCCAGAAGGATATGTAGTTTTACTAGATGACGACAATATTTTAAAAAGAGGAGTTGTTAAACACTTACTAAAAAGATATGCGTGGCTATTGGATGATAGAACTGTGATTCAGATTGCGAGGTTACACCGTCATAATGCAGTTTTTTTAAAAAGATATATAGTAAAGGCTTTGTTTGGGTATTATGATACTGATATGATCGTTGATGTGAAGAATATAGTTGTTAAAATGCTTAAGGTTTTGAAAATTTTGGATAGAGATAAGGAGGTGGCTCGCCTTTACCCTTATGTTGAAAAGTTTTTAGAAGAGACAAAGCTTATTTTACCAGTTTCTGCTTCTTTTTATCCCCCGTGGGGAGGAAAGCTTTTTAATATCAAAGTGGTAAAGAGAAATGGGTTTCCTGATGAGAGGATGTTTCTGTATGGAGATGATACGGAGTGGAACTTGCGTTTGAAAGAAAAGGGTGGTAGATTTTTTGTTACAGGGTTTGAGGGAATTGTTGATCTTGAAGATTCAAGAAAGTTTAAAAGTTTTGCAGAAGATAGATTTGAGTTTTTTAGGGAGAGAAATCTTGCATATTTGATTTTTAAATATTTCAATACTCTTCCTGAGGTTTTGGTTTACAACTTAAAAACTATTATTAGATCTGGCTTGGACTTTAAGAGAATATTAGAAATTATAAGGGCAGTAAAAAGTTTGCTGGAATAATGAATAGATGATTTGCTATTGTGAAATTGTAGGGTAAATTCAAAATATGAGAAATATTAATTTTGAGTATTAAGAATTTATTTTACAATTTTGAGAAAATTCATATTAGAACAGATTATTTAGGATTTGCGCAGATAATTCTTCCAAGATAATTTCCTTAAAGTGTAAGATGTATTTAATTGTTTCTACTAGAATAGTTTTGGGAGATTGATGGGGTGATCATAAATATTTGAATTTTTCTGTTGAAGAGAAGAATAAGGAAAGCTTATGGGGTATGGGTATGAGGGAAATAATCACTCCCTACAAGGTTTTTTAGCAAAGATTCTATGAGATTGATAGAGGGAGAATTGTCTGGCAGAGAGAATTCTATTTTTAGATTTTAAATAAGATCTTTTACAGGATAACTTAAGGAATTTTGATTCTTAATCTTGGAATAAAGTTTGTGATAAAATAAAAAAATGACAGGATAGAGAAATTTCAAGGAGTGATAGATATGTTTAATTTCTTGAGGAACGTTTTTGCATTGATTGGTTTGATGGTGGTTTCATTTTTGGTTGTTGCTGCGATTCTTTACTACATTGAAGAAAGGATAATAATTGAAGAAATAGAGCAGAAAGCAAAATTAGTTGCGAGGGAGAAAGAAGAGGAAAGTTTACCTGAAGAAAAGCGGGTGGAAGAAAGTGAGTTGGGAGAAAAAAAGAGTTAGTTTGATAAGCTTGCCAGAGGGTGATAAGATTGAGTATTTACGATAAGGTCTTAAAGGAAGTTGAAAAGACTATAGTTGGATATAAAAAATACGTTCGCGTGATTCTTGCAAATTGGTTTGTTAATGGTCATGTTTTGTTGATAGGAGTTCCTGGGCTTGCTAAGACTCGTTTAGCGGAAACTATGGCAAAAGTTACTAATATGAGTCTCTCGCGTATACAATTTACCCCTGATTTAATGCCCACAGATATAACTGGCACTGAAATTTTGCAGGAAGTTGATGGAAAAAGAAAATTTGTATTTGTAAAGGGACCTGTATTTTCAAACGTTGTTTTAGCAGACGAAATAAATCGTACACCTCCCAAAACGCAAGCGGCTTTATTAGAGGCGATGCAGGAAAGACAGGTGACTTATGCGGGAAAAACTTATCATCTACCAAAACCTTTCTTTGTCATAGCTACTCAAAATCCAATAGAACAAGAGGGGACTTATCCACTTCCAGAAGCAGAGCTTGATAGATTCTATACCTCAATTTGGCTTGAATATCCTGAATTTGAAGATGAAATAGCTATAGTTAAAAAAGTTACAGGTTCTATAGAGGATATAAACCCAGTTTTAACAAAAGATGATATTTTATTTTATCAGAAGGAAGTGCAAAAGGTACCAATTTCAGATGTATTGATAGAACTTGCAGTTAAGATAGTGCAGGCTACCCGTCCTGAGAAAAGTGAAATTTATGAGGTTTCACGCTATGTGGAATGGGGGGCAGGGCCGAGGGCGGCAGAGCACCTGGTAAATTTAGCTAAGGCTTTTGTTTTAGTTGATGAAAGAGGAGCAGTGGAAGAGAAAGATATAAGAGAAGCAGCTCGATGGGTATTACCGCATAGATTAGTATTAAACTTTGAAGCACAAGCTGAAAGAGTTAGGGCTATTGACATAGTGGATAGCGTTGTGGAAAAGATAGGTTGATATTTTAATTATGTATAAATTACAGAATTTTAAAGATTGTGAGGCGCATCATTTTTTAAGTTTAAGAAGATTTAGTGTTTATATATAAATTTTGTAGAAGTAGGAAAAAATGGAAAACTTTCATGGAAAAATGCAGTTAAAGTGTTTAGGATGAGTGTGGAGGGTATAAAGCTTTACTATGAGTCTTGGCGTAATAGAGTTTCTTGATAGTGAGAAGTGTTTTTCGCTCAAACTATTGAGTTTTTTTAAAAAGAGAAACAAAATTAAAGAAGAATCAACTGAGTGGTTTGATAAATTTTACAGCTTGCTTAATAAAATTGGAAATTGTGTTGTATTTAAGCTGACAGATTTGAGTTCTTTTGTAAAAAGTCGGATAATACTTTATGGGTTGTATATGGAAGCATCTAATAAGTTGGGAAAAATTTTGGATAAGATGTTTTTTATTATTTTCCTGAATTTATTTATAAATGGGATTACAAGTGGTTGTAGTTTTAAATACTTTTAGAAGGTGTGGACGTGGTGTTTGCAGTTTCATGTGTGGGAGTTATTTCAAATATTTTATCTAAGATTGAGATTGTTGAAGATGGAGATGTTAGGTTAAAGATGTGGATGGAAATTTTGAAGTGGAGTAATTGGAAAAGTGTGTTATTACTGATGTCTTCGGTCAGAAAATTATAGGGGGAATAATCGAATGAGCAAAACTATTAAGGAATACATTGAAGAAAAAGTATGCCCCGTGTGTCTAAAAAAAGTAGAAGGTTCTGGGTTTGAGGAGCAGAAAGTTCCCGAAATGGAATTTGGATATGATGAGGAATTTATTTATAGGAAATGTCCATTTTGTGGCTCGTGGCACTTGGTAGATATTCCAGAAGATTTTTCTAATTATTATCATGATGAGTACTATTCTTTGAGCTTGACTCCTCAACTAGTGTGGAAACAGCTAAATGAGCGTTATACTTTTCTGAAAAAATTGATAATGAAAGCTGTATTGAAGGGTTTTTCGGGAGTTGCTGAGTTATACGCAAACTTTGGGAAGTGGCATGGAGACATGAATTATATTTTGGCATTGGCTAAGTTGAGATTGCTTGAGAAGATGTTTAAAAAAAATTATAAAAGTGTATTGGATGTTGGATGTGGTACTGGTAGATTTGTGCTCCTTTTAAAATTGCTTGGATTTAGCGGTGAGATTTTAGGAATTGATCCGTATTTGGATCAAGATTGGGTTGAATTTGGATTGTTTAAGAAAAGTTTGTTTGAATTAAATAGAAGGTTTGACGTTGTTGTTCTAAATCATAGTTTAGAGCATTTTACTGAGTCTCCTGAAATAGTTTGGAGTAAATTGGGAGAAATTTTAGATGATTGGGGAGCGTTGGTGATAAGGATACCTTGTGCTTCTACTCATCAATTTTATTTATACAAGGAGAAGACGCACCTATTTCAAGCTCCAACTCATACTATTATTTATTCGATAGAAGGGTTGCTCCAGATTGCTTTTAGAAATAACATGGTATTATGGGATTTCTATAATGAGCATTCATGGAACTCACTTCACTCTGAAGCATATCTTAGTGGAATTACACAGAAAGAATTTTCTCATATTAAGGCTGATGTTAAAAATTTACATGTTTTAAAAGCTTCAGGAGTGATGTGTTTCATTTTTATCAAAAAGAATGCATTTGAGTATTTGAGAAAAGAATATCTTCAAAAGTATGGATTGGGATTGAAAGAGTAGGGAATAGGGGGGATTAATAATTTGCCAAGTAGTATTGCGAAAAATAAGGCTTTTTCAAAGGAAGAATTAGATAAAGCTTGGGAAGTGTTTCGATACTTAATAAATTTTGGAAAGAAAAATTTTCGGACTCGGTACCCCACTTTTACGATTCCAAATGCAGAGGGGACGATAAAGCATCCAGGAGGAAGCGGTGAGTTTTTTGAACGTCGAGAGTATGTTCCATTTGATCCTGTCAGCCGCGTTGATTGGAAAGTTTATGCGAGAACAGAAAAATACTACGTTAAGGAGTTTGAAAGAGAAGCATCTTCTAAGACGGTTATAGTATTGGACAACAGTAATTCTATGAATGTTGGTTTTAAAAAGATTGCTCTTTTAGCTTTAGGAAGTGCAATTACTTGGTTAGCGGATAAGGCGCGTAATGCGGTTGAAATATATTTTGTAGTTAGTTTTAATGGAAAGATGGAAATTAAAAAGATACTTCTGGGGAAAAATGTAAATCCAGAATATTTGGCTTCAATTATTAACTTCGTAGATTTTAGGGAGCCTCCTATTCCTTTTGAAAAAAAGGAGGGAGTTGTATATCACTTAATTTCTGATCTTGCCTATCCAGTAGAAGTTTTGAAAAGATTACCTAGGAAGAGAACTAATGTGTGGTGTGTCTGGGATGCGGATGAGTTTGAAGGAGATTACGATGAGGTTGAAGATGTAGATTGGGGAGGGGTGTATCCTATTAGCTCTAAAAAGTTGAAGGAGAGTTGCTATTCAAGAGTTTATACTGTATTGGAGGAATTGCGAAGGAGTTTTGATGTTTACTTTTTAGATTCTAGAGCAGTTCTTTACAGAGAGTTTGCACGTTATATGGTTAGCGCGTTTAATGGATAGAGTGTAAAAGTGATCTGTAGAGGTGCTTATAGGCTAAAGGTCGAGAAAAATTCAGATAATTTCTGAACTGATAGATTGGGGAAGTGATGATATGTTGGTTTATTCATCGTATTTGTGGTTGTTATTGGTATCACTGTCTCCGCTAATATTCCTTTTTTTTAGGAAAAGAAAAAGAATTAGTGTGGCTTACTTTGCTTTCAAGAACAGGAAGTTCAGCTTTAATTTGCTTGTCCTCTTGCAGATGATAGTGTTATTTCTATTGATTTTGGCAGCTTTGCATCCTTTGGGAACTAGCGATAGGACTAAAATTGTTGTTATAGATGATTCCCCAAGTGTGATAAAAAGAAAGCAAGATTACAAAGAATTGATTGCTAAGTTGCGGCCCGATTTTGTTGTTAAGTGGAGCGATTATGTTGACAGAGGTAATAAGAGGGGCGAGTGTTATTTTATAACGGATGGGCAGCCTGATGGAATTTTGAAGTGGAGGAAATTAAAGAAATACGGTTCTGTTTCTGTATTGCAGCTGCCAAGGAGATTCAATCTGCATCTTGAAGTTTTGCCTCCGATGATCATAGGCAGCGTGAAGTATCCGGGAGTAATAAGAGTGTACAGTTTTGGAAGAGATTATACTGGAGAGTTAATAATGCACTTTCGAATGGGAAGCAATGTAGATAGAGTTGGTAGAGTATCTTTTACAGCTCCTAGATACAGCAATGGGGAAATGGATAGATGTTTTGTATATCACTATTTTGCCGATAAAGCCACATTTGAGATTAGGTGTAAGGATGCCATAGAGGATGATAACTGCGTTTTTACTACGGTAAGGAGGTTTAAAAGGTTCAAAGTTATTGCACCGCATGAGTGGTATTTATCTTATCTATTTGAGAGAGGAGAGATTGAAAGAGTTGAGCGAAATGATAGCTTATTGTTGGATGATCTGAATAATGTTGAAGAGGATGTGTTGGGGTTTAAAGGAGATGAAGCAAAGGTTTTAATTTTTGAAAAAAGAATTGCTGAAGTTGAGTTCAAAAATGTTGCTGTAAGAACTTCGCTTTTTATTACTCCATTTGGAGAAGTTGAATTTTCCAGAAGTTTGAGCGTGGTTACTTTGGGGATTGTACCTGAGGTTGTAAAAAAGTTTGGTAAAAAAATATTTATGGCGGATGTGGAGGTTTTGCCATTATTAAAAGTTGGGCAAAAAGGGGAAGAGAAGGTTATTTCTTACCTTATAACTCCCAAAGGTAGTGGAGGAGATGGAGAAAATGAAGGAATGAGGTTTGCTGTGATTATGCCGTCTCAACTCCCGTCAGAGATTGTAAAGTTGATAATGGTAGTATTGAGGGCTAAGGTTTTTGAAAGGGAATACGTGAGATCAATTGATTTTAGTGAAGCAGATACGTGGAATGTTGTTTCGCTGGGAGGTAGTTTAGATAATGTAAGTAACGTATCTTGGGATAAGTTTGTTTTGATTTTGGCTCTTTTAATTTATGTTTTGGAGAGCTTGATGTTTATTAAGAGATGGGTTTAGTAGTAATTTTGAATGGAGGGATAGGATGTGAAGGAATTTTACAAAGTGCAAAGTGCTGGAAATGACTTTGTTTTAGTTGAAGTATCACAAGATAAAGTAGCAGACTTGAATGGAGTAGAATGGAGGGAGTTTGTAAAGAGGTGTTGCGTGAGAAAAATTGGGATAGGTGCAGATGGAGTTTTGGTTGTGTACCAAGATAATAATGGTTGGAATATGCGAATATTCAATGCAGATGGAACTGAGGCTGAGATGTGTGGGAATGGTTTAGCTTGTGTTGCACACTTTTTAAGGAGAGTTAAAAGAGTAAATGAGGAGCAAATAGAAATCAATACACTTGCTGGCAAGCAGGTTGTGAAAGTTGAGGGTGATGTTGTAGAAGAGAGGATTGCGTATTACTCTTTAGAAGCAAAGGATGTTCCTTATACTGGAGATGGAGTTTTAGAGGTTGTGATTGATGGCGAAAAAAAGATTTACGAATTGGATGCTGTTAGCGTTGGGAATCCCCATGCTGTGTTTATAGTTGATGACTTTTCTGACTTTGAATTTATAGGGAAAATGTTGCAGAATCATCCTCACTTTCCAGAAAAGGTAAATGTTGAGTTTGTGAAAATTTTAAAGCTAGGTAAAAGTGAATGTGAAGTTAAAGCGCGTGTTTGGGAAAGAGGTGTTGGAGAGACGCTGTCGTGTGGTACTGGTACTGTTGCTATTGGAGCGGCTTTGAATAAGAGGTTTGGAGTTGATAGGATTAAGGTTGACTGGCCAGGGGGGGTTTTGGAGGTTAGGTTTTCTGTCAAAGATGTGTATTTAATTTTAAATCCGAGGTTAGTTTATAGGGGAGAATTTATGAATTAGTTTGAGATTTTGGTTTTGTAGGATAAAATTTTAATTGGCTGTATTTGAATTTGAGGGAATTTTTGAGTTGGAGGGGAGAAAATGAGTTTAAAAGGTGAAACTAAGGTTGTAGTTATAGGTGCTGGACCTGCTGGAATGACTGCTAGCATTTACCTTGCTCAGGCAGAGATTGATCATCTTGTTGTTGAAGCACGGGCTCCTGGTGGGGCTATATTGAGAGCTGCTGAGGTGATAAATTATCCTGGACTTGGAAAAAGAAGAGGATATGAGATTGCTCTAGAGATTCACAAGCATATGAAAGAGTTGGGAAATGATGTGCTTAGTGGAGAGGTTGTTTCGGTTGATAGAACTGAAAAAGGTTTTATTGTTGATATAAAGGGAAGGGGAACGGTTGAGACTGAATTTGTTATAGTGGCGACAGGTGCTAAGTCTAAGACTACTGGAGTATTGAATGAAATGCGTTATTTTGGAAAAGGTGTATCTTACTGTGCGGTTTGTGATGGTTATCTTTTCAAAGGAAAAGTTATGACGGTGTTAGGGCAAGACGAGGAGGCTTTTGACTCAGTAAAATATCTTTCGTCATTGGCATCAAGATTAAACTGGCTTGTGTTTGAAGTAACAGATGAGGTTAAAAAGACTGTGAATAGCTTGAAAGAGCGTGGATTTGATGTAGGTGTGATGAAAATTGATAAAGTAGAAGATTTTAAAGGGGAGGGTAAGCTGGAAAAGTTGCTGGTTAATGTAGATGGTGAAGTGAAAGAGATAATGACAGATGCTTGTTTTGTCAATATAGGGAAAGTTGCTGCTACTGAGTTTTTGAACTTTGATGTGCATAAAGATGCAGCTGGGTTTCTGATTGTTGATGAGGATAGAGAAACCAGCGTTGATGGTTTGTATGCTGCAGGTGATTGTGTTAAAAAGAGTGTTTATCAAGTGGCAACTGCTGTTGGAGATGGAGCAGTGGCAGCAGTGAATGTTGCAAGGAGATTAGTTTAATAGGGAGTGAATAGACCTTTATGTCCAAGTTTGAATGGGATCTCCATTTGCATAGTACAGTTTCAGATGGGAAGTTGTCTCCTAGTGCCTTGGTGGCTGTTGCAGAGTTGGTTGGTTTAAAAGGAATGGCAATAACAGATCACAATACTACGGAAGGATGTATGGAGGCAATCTCTGAAGGTAAAAGATTGGGAATTGAGGTAATATGTGGAGTTGAGTTGTCTTCTTGGGATGATAAAAACAACAATTGGCATATATTGGGTTACTTTTTGGATCCTGATGCTAAATCGCTTGTGGATTTTCAAAGACGCTACTTTAAAGCAAGAAGGCAAAGAACGGAGGATATTTTAAAAAAACTTGGAGATTACGGATATGATGTTGATATCTCTGAGTTTCGTAGGATTTATCCCGGAGATAATGCAAGTAGGCCACATATAGCTATGTACCTGGTTTCAAAGGGGTATTTTTCCCACGTTCAGGATGTTTTTGAAAAGGAAATAGGTAATGGTAAAAGGTGTTATATTCCAGATTACTATAAGCTTACGGTGTACGAGGCTGCAAAGATAATAAGAGAAGCTGGTGGAGTGCCAGTTCTCGCTCATCCAATGCAGGATTTTGATAATGTTTGGGATGTACCATGGGAGATGTTCAAAGATTCGGGAATTGTAGGTATTGAGGTTATGCATCCTAAAAATAAAGGCTATATGGAGGCATTGACTCTTATTGCAGAAAAGTTTGATTTTCTTCCGACGGGTGGCAGTGATTGGCACGGTAATGAGGTTACAGGCGAGTTTATTATAGGACAATTTGGGGTAGAAAGTTGGGTAATTGAGAGGTTGAGAAGCTTCAATAAGTAGCTGTTCAGCGGTTGGGGGGATTGTAAGTGAATTCGGAAGTGTTAGTAAAAGGAATCTGGGTAATTTTGGCATTGGTTTTGGCATTTACGGTGGTTGCAATAGATTTTTCAAATATTGATTTTCTCGTTCAAAATGGGAAGTACGATGTTGCTTTAGAAAAATTGGGGAAGATGTTAAAAAGGTACACAAATGATGCGAGAAAAAGACGCAAAATTTTGGATAAGATAGCGGAGGTAAAAAAGCTTCAAAAGGCTGGCAATTACTTTGCAGAAGCTAAGATGTATTATAAGAGTGGAAATTACAATGAGGCTTACAAACGCATAGTTAAAGCAATAGAGGTAGCAGGTGAAATACCAATATTAGTTGAGTGGAAGAATAAGATAGAAAGTGAGTTATCTGGGACTAAAAAGAGGAAAAGTTATCAGCCGATGACAACAGAAGAATACTATGCGCTTGCTCAGGATGCAGTGGCTCGTGGAGATTACGGTAAGGCTATATACTACTACTCTAAAATAAAGGAACTGGATCCTCGCTTTTTTTCAAGAAAAGGTTTATCAAGCAAGTTGCTTAAGCTTTATCTTCTTAAGTACCGGTATTTCGTAGGAGTTTTAGTGGCTGTTTTGATAATAGGAGTTGGATTTAAATTTTGGTATAGGAAGAAGATTGAAGTTGAATACAAAGAAATTGCTCCTAAGTTGCAGCGAGAGTTAGGAATAGTTGCTGAGCCAGAAAAGGCAATATCCATTGTAAAAAGGGAGGAGAAAGCGGCTGAATATTTTAAAGAAGGGAATTACTTAAAAGCTGCTGCAATGTATGAGAAACTTGCTAATAGTGAAGGTTTACTGCCTACAAAGCGTGGGGATTACTACGCCAAGGCTGCTCAAGCATATTTAGCGGCTGCTGAAATTGACAAGGCCATTGAAGTTGCAAGAAAAGCAACAGAATTAGCACCGGATAACCTCAACGCTTGGAAACAGTTGGCAATTGCTGCAGCAAAGAGGAAGAGGACTGAAAATTGGGCGATTGCAGCTTACGAGAGAGTTTGGAAAAGGGTTGAGGATTTGGATGTTAAGAAGGTGCTTTTGGAGTATTACAGGCAGAAAGGAACTATGACTGCGGATGTAGCTGAATTGGCAAGAGATGTTTATATGCATACAAAGGATGAAAGTTTGGAAGAGTACTTGGCTCTGCTTTTAGTCAATAACGGTTATAAGGATGAGCTTGCTATCAAGCTTTACGAAAAGATGATAAAGATGGGGAAGCACACAAAAGAGATGCTTTATGTGTGGTTGGCGGGGATGCTTGAAGCTGGAAATACGGATATTGTGAAAAAAGAAGCTTTGAAGTTGGTAGAAGAGGATCCAAATGACATCGATGCTCATGAGCTTTTACAGGAAGCCTATAAGAAGGATGAGGATTATGGAACGTTGGTTGAAATTTACCGGAAACTAAAAGAAAAGTATCCTGAGGTTGCCTATGTTAAGAAAGCTTTGGCAGATTTAGAGCAAACGTTTTCTTTGAAGTTGGAAGTGAGTGAGTTTAGGGGAGCAGGGTTCAAAATTTGCAAGGCTTGCGGTGCTTTGAATAGAGGAGATGCTTCTAGCTGTGAGAAGTGTGGAGCTCCGTTAGAGTGAGGTTGTGAATGTTGTTATTAAGCGCTGCTAAGCGCAGGAGTGGTGTTGGTGGCAGAAAATCAAGATATTACTCAGGAAAAATATGTTATAGGTCAGGATAAGAATATTGAAGATTTGCTCCCACTTGAGCACACTGTTGAGTTGTCTGTAAAGTATGGATTGTTTGCGGGGAGCTGGCGTTCAAAGGTCTTATCTTATGAGGGAGATACAATTAAAATAGCTTCGCCTTCTGATAAGAGTGGAAATAAGGTTAGAATTTGGCCCGGGGTTAAGACGTACATTGTTTTTTTTAGAGAAGGAGAAGGAATGTTTGAGTTTCCAACTGAAATTTTAGCAGAGAATGAGATTGTGGGTACTCTTGATATAAAAGTTCCAGCAGAAGTTTTGAGGATTCAAAGGCGGCGTTATAAGAGAGTACAAACTCCGGGTGTGAAAGCTTTTTTAAAGGTTGTTAGAGATGATGAAGAAGATGATGAGTATAAGGAAGGAGAAGTGCTTGATATATCCGGTGGTGGAATGAAGTTAAGGCTATCTGAAAAGTATGAAGTGGGTACGGTGTTTGATCTCAAGTTTTCACTGGAAAATGATTACTTTGATGGAATAAAAGGAGAGGTTGTGTGGAATAGTGAAATAGAGGTTGGAGGATCTAAGAAATATTTGCATGGTATAAACTTTATCGAAATTACGCCGCGTGATAGGCAAAAGATTATAAAGTACGTTATGAGAAAGGAAGCAGAGGAATTGGCTAAAAAGAAGGAGATGGAGGGTTAGATTTTTTGATTCGGTTTGATTGGCCAGTGACGATTTGTATTGTGGGAGGGGTTGTGTGTTACCAAAGCTGTGTAGGGTTGTAATTTGTTTTGCAGTTTTTTTGATAGTCATCTTATCCTTCTCGTCTTCTGTAGATGAAGAAATTGCTTCTCTTAATGAGTTGGCAGCGAATTACTTTCAGGCTGGAAAGTATGAAAATGCGCTTCAAATATTCAAAAGAGTTGTTAAGTTAAAACCTACGGAGAGTGTTGCTTACTTCAATCTTGGTGGCTGCTTTTTTAAATTGAGGGATTATAAAAGTTCTCTAGTGTGTTTCTACATAGCTAAAAGGTTGGGTTTAGAGAGTGAAGAGCTACAAAAAGCTATAAAGATTTTGAAGGATAAAGAACCGTGTCTTTACAGTTGTGTATTTAGGAATTGTGATAACTGTTCAGGAGCTTTGAAAGAGGAAGTGGAATTTTGGAAAGTGGTTAAAGCTGGAGATAAGGAGAAGGCTTCTGAGTTGCTGGATGTTTTGCTAAAAGCAGGGTTGAGATACTATGAGCCGTTTAAGTATTGGTTTATGGCAGGTGAAGATGTTGGAGAATTGTTGAATGAGGCTGTGAGATATTACAAGTTGGGAGATTACGATCGGTCTTTGGAGTTAGCTCAAAGTGTATTGATGCACGATCCTGAAAATGAAAAGGCTAAAAAGATTATCTCACTTGTTAAGAAAAAGCGAGAAAAGAGGGAGCAAATATTGAAAGAACTTGCTGAAGTTAAAGAGAGCTATAAAAATGGAAATTGGAGAAGAGCTGTAAAGCTGGGGGAGAAATTGTTAGAACTTGATCCAAATGGGTTATATGTGAATATCAAAGAGTTGAAAAAATTGATTGCAGATTCTCACTTTAAATTAGGTGAAGTGGATAAGGGTGTTGAGACTCTGTTGAGTATACCTTCTGATGATAGAGATAAGGATATTTTATTGGCAATAGCAGAAGGAGCATATCTTTCTAGAAATTACGATACAGCTTTAAAATTTTTAGATGAATCATTTAGAAAAGGATTGGACAGGGACACATATGTAAAGATGCTTTTTAAAATTTGGTTCAAAAAGTGGTTTTGGTTTGTAATAGTTGTTGCCACGTTTTTGTTGGTTTCGATTTTTTGGTTTTTGTACTCGATTCTATTTCGGGCTGATTACAAAGAGGCGTTTTACCGAAAGCGCCTTAGGAAAGCTTACGAAGAGGGAAAGTGGGAAGAGGTTAAGCGTTACCTTTTAAAAATAAAAAAATTAAAGGGTGAGTGGAGTTTTGAGGATAAGAGATTGTGGGTCGATGCTTTAATGGCTCTCAAAGATTGGGCAGAGTGTAGTAACTTTTTAAAAACAGAGCTTAGTAATCAACCACAGAATCAGTACTTTAAAATTGAGCTAGCGCGTGTTTATAAAAATCTTTCTGTTTATAATCAAGAGGCTTTAGAACTTTACAGATTTGCGGCAGCACTTGATAAAGAATTTGAAGAGGTGCTGCTTCGTTGTTTGATTCAATTGGCTCTTTACTCAAGAGATTTGAAATTGAAAGAATTTGATATACGAGTAGTACTTGCAAATAGGGATAGGCTTAGTCAAGAGGAGAAAGAGCAGCTTGCCAAACTTGTGGCAATGAGTGTAGATGAGATACCGGATTCTCTTAAAAAGGATGTTGCAAAGTTCTTGATAGAGTTTGCAGATAGATATGAAATTGCAAAGGCTCTTTTAAAGTTGGATGTTGTTAAAGATGAAGTGTTGTTTGAGATACTTATAAGGTTTGTTGACAGAGAAGATGATGAGCTTCACCGCAAGTTGATGGAGTTAGCGGTTAAGCTTGGAAAAGTTGACTCACTTCTTTTAAAGTATGAATTTTTGAGAAATGAAGGGAAAGAGTGGGCAGTTAAATTGTTGGAGGTTTTGAAGAGTAAAAGTACTGCCGAATTAGATGATTCTAAGCTGTTGTCTCAGGCTCTGAAAGATTTGGAAGAAGGTAGAGTGGAAGAGGCTATTGCGCGTTTGAAGTTGGCAGAAGAGGCTGGAAATCAGGTTGCAGGGCACTGGCTTGTTAAAGCTTACGCTAAGAAGAGGTTGTATCGTTTGGCGTGGGAGAAGTACAATCAATTGCGTTTATTTGAGAAGCTGTTTAATCCTGAGATAATGGATATAACTTATGAGCTGGCCCGCGTTTTAGAGGAGGCAGGAGATTTTAAGAAGGCATTAAAGCTTTACAACGAGATATGTAAAACCGATATAGGTTATAGGGATGCATTTAGAAGATTTGAAGAGCTATACGAGTATGTTAAGAGTATGGGAGGCGTAAAAGGTTGATGAAAAAGGTAGGGTTGCTTTTGGGAGTTATTTTTTTAGTAGTTGTTTGGGCTCAAGATGTTGGGCAGCGGGTTGGTACTTTGAGGGGACAAGTTGTTACGCAAAATTTGAAGCCTATAGAAGGGGCGGTTGTCCTTTTAGATGGTAGAATTGCAGCTAAGACAACTAAAACTGGTGAATTCCTTCTTGAAGGTGTGCCTGTAGGGATGCATCAAATTTCTGTTGATGCAGGAAAACTTGGTAAGAAAGTTATGACCGTTTTGATAAGAGAAGGTTTTCAAACGCTTGATGTTATGGTAAATGTTCCTGAAAAATACGAAAAGAAGTTTGCTGAAAAAACTGCAACAAGTGATGTGGAAGATGAGTACAACGAGTTGTGGTATGGAAAGTTTGGAAACCAGGGAATTTTGCCAACATTTTCAGATGTGGTTCCTTATAAAAGAGTTGTTGTTGATGTGGAGTATGAAAGGCAAGATGTTGCTGGCTTTGCGACAAAAGTGGGAAGTTTGGTTGGAATGGTAAACTTTGGGCTTGGTTATGGTCTGCAGGTTGGAATAGGTTATAGAGGATGGAGAGAGGATAATCTTGATGATGAGGTTTTATATTCGGCTAAGCTTAAATTGTCAGATCACTGGTATGTCGGTGGTTGGGTTAGGGATTCAGATCAACTCGATGAAGAGACTTACTGGTGGGGGGCATACAACTACTCACGTGATAAATTGGAAATAAGCTGTGGAATAAAAGGGAAGAAAAAGGAAAAAACGCGTCCATTTTTACAGCTGGCATATGATTTTACTGATAGGGAAAAGTTGTATGAGCCTCAGGTAAAGGCTAAACTTGTTATTTACTGGGGAAAGGATTGGTATGGAAGGGTACAAAGAGGTGGAGGTTTGGCGTTTTACTTCCCAAAATACAAGGCGAGTATTGGAGTGTATGGGTATAACGATGAGGATAGTAACTCATATGTTTCAGTTGGGGTGACTTTGTGGGGTAAATAGTTTGTTAACTATGAATAGAACGAGGTTGGAGGAGGAGAGATGAAGTTTGGTACAGATGGTATAAGAGGGATTTATCCAGAAGAGATAAACGAAGAGATTGCCGCTTTACTTG